>JAESFP010000050.1_pt1 | contig 269788 bp, 255 predicted proteins | sample 9266181 | NCBI WGS metagenome assembly JAESFP01 (sample SAMN14502547, study PRJNA617102) | algae metagenome | isolation source: Pegethrix bostrychoides GSE-TBD4-15B and co-occurring heterotrophs from... | place: USA: Grand Staircase-escalante National Monument, Utah | collected 2006-08-15
TGGCGACCCGATCAACGGCCTCCCGCTTGAACGATTCCGGAAACACCCGGCGTTGAGCACTCATCAGACACTCCTCTCCAGCTCCGAAAAGCTAGCATGGGTGTCCACCGAAACGGGGGAGGATCAATCAGCTTGGCGAAAAACTTCGACGGCGTGTCGCTATAGTAGCCCGAAGCGCTCAGTCGTAGCTCGGGGAACAGGCGGTCCGCACCGTTCTCCTTCATCCGGTTGACGAACTCGGGCAGCCCAAGCGTCAGCAGTTCGTGGTGGATGGGCACTTTTCGGCGCGAGGCCGGGGCCTTGATGCTCTGGCCCTCCATTTCGTCCCGGACATGCATGTAGAGGACGCCGCCCTCGCTTTTGATGTCAGCGATGGCGAGACCGCAGGCTTCGTTCAGACGAAGTCCGGAGAAGATGCAGATCAAGGGCACCCAGAAGCGATAGTCGGAGACGCGAACCGGCCCGGGACGGTAAAGTGGGACGTTCCTTGGGCCCTTGCTGCCGGTGAACAACGGCAAAGCGAATAGGCGCTGAAGCTCTGGGATGGTGAAGTCACGCCGTGCGTCCTCGGGGTCGGCTCTGCGAGGCTTGCGCGTCGAGATACCCGCGAAAGGATCAACAACGCCGCTGCCTGCCATTCGCTGCCACTCGAAGATGGCTCTGAGTGGTGCAAGATACTTCGTGTTGATCGTCGTGGCCCCCAAGACTTTCGGATCATCAAGTTCGACGGCCTTCGCACGACGTTCCTCGAACGTCCGGAGGTCGCGATAGTCGCGGCGCTTCTTCCAGTTGGTCGGGTAGCGACCAAGCGCAACATTGAAGTTTCCGGCGTCCTGCTGGGTCACCTCGCCGAGGACGGGGTCATACCCCTTCCACGCAATGAAGCTCTCTATCGCCGTCTTATAGTCCTTCTTCCGCTTCGGTTTGAACTTCTCGGTTCGGGCGATCTCCGGGATCGCCTCTCGCGCAGCCGCTCCCAAGGTCATCGCGGCGCGCCCAGTCAGGATAGGCCTTGCGGGTGCGGGCGGTTGCGATGCCAGGCTGGATGTGACCCGGTCATAAAGGGCGCCTGCCGGGTCCTCGTCCAAGCCAGGTCGCCACGCAGTTCGATCACGGACGCCAATGGCTTCTTGAACGTCACGATGCGCGCGGATCATCTGATCCGTGGTCTGCTCGAACAGCGGGCTGAACGGGTCAACTTCGATGTTCTCGCGCCTAAACAGATCGGCGACGTGCTTTTCCGCGACGCTGCCATCCTCGCTTCGGTGACGGCGTTCCGCGCCCTCGAACATTTGGTTGTGGGCAGCCTTGCGAAGGGTCTGATCGTCGACCTGCGAAAGGTAGTAGCCGTCAAGACCGATCCGCTCGGATTGCTCCTTCGCCGACAATGACTCGAACTCGGCCGTTTCATCGTCGTCCAGATAGCGCACGACGGTATCAGCGAAGCCCTCCCCACGACGTTTCAGGATGACCCCGGCGTGGATCATCGAGTGCGGCATGCTGCGGATGTAGGCATCCTCATCAAGCTGTGCCTTGAGCCATCGGTCGATGAGGGCCTTGATCTGGGCGGGGTCGGGTAAGCTACGCGAACTGGACATCGCGCGTTCAAGATCGTGCCAGAGCGACTCGGTCAAGAGGGCCGCCAAAGCGGCTCTACGACGGGCTGTGGACCGCTCTGTCGTCCGGAGCGACCGCCACATCTCTCGTCGGGCCAGGACCGCTCTGAAACGCTCCGGGACCCGTGTGCGAAAGTAGTAGAACGGCCCGCGCCTGACGACGTTCGTGACCAGTGACATGGGACCTCGCGTAGCAGCTGTGCGTAACAGAGCTGATCGACGGTCCTTAAGTCGTTGATCCACCGCGATTGGTGGAGCCGAGGGGAGTCGAACCCCTGACCTCGTCATTGCGAACGACGCGCTCTACCAACTGAGCTACGGCCCCTAGCCAACCGGACCGGGGTCGCGGCGTGACGGAGAGGGCGCGACATAGGCGGGCCGGACGGCCGGTGTCAACGGCCCGGAATGTTCTCCGACGCCCCAACCGGCGTTTTCAGAACGGCAGCAGGTTGCGCTGGCGGCTATAGGCCATGGTGCCGACATTGGCGCCCAGCCGCAGGCCCACGCCCGTCCGCACCGGGGCCAGGACGATGCCGTCCGCGCGCTGGTAGTTCACGCCCACCCCGCCGACCAGATAGGCCGAGCCCTCGACCCCCGGATAGCGACGATAGATGGCGTCGGGCGCGTACAGGCCATAGCACAGGGTGAAGACCCGGCTGGCGTTCCCGCCCACGTCCCAGCCGACCGAAATTCCCTGCCAGAACACCTCCTGGGACGCCGACAGGTCCTTCATGTGCAGGGCGCCCCGGCCATAGCGCAGGCCGACGACGGCGGCGCCGGCCGCTTCCTCGCCGGCGATGTAGGCGGTGGGGCGGTCGCCCTGGTCGGCGAAGATGCGCTCGATCGCGGCGCCCATGGCCTCGGCGGCGATGCCCAGTTCGCGCGATCCGGCCGCGACCAGTTCGTCGGCGGTATAGGCCTGGGCGTTGGCGTCCGAGGCGATCGGATAGGCCGGCTCGGCCGGCTGGCGCGGCTGGGTCGCGCAGGCCCCCAGCGAGGCGGCGGCGGTGGCGGCGAAGCCGGTCTGGATCAGCTGGCGACGGTGCATGAAAGGTCTCCTGGTCGCGTCTCGACAGGGTCTGCGACCTTTGAGTCAGCCTTGCGGCGGCAAGGTTAACGCGGCGCTAATCCTACCCCGTCGGGGGAGGTGGATGCGTGGCGTAGCGAAGCCGACGGAGGGGGCTCGCAGCGCACGCCGACTTCCGCGCTCAAGCAGCGAGCGCCCGCGGCGCGAGCGGTAGCGCCCCCCCTTTCAGTGCTTGTCCGTCTTGGCGGTCAGCCAGTCCATCAGCGCCAGCAGCACGCCCGAGACGACGAACGTCAGATGGATGATCACGCCCCACATCATGGCCGGCTCGTCCAGTGGATAGCCGGACTTGCCGATGTTCATGAAGGTCTTGAGCAGCTGGATGCCCGAGATCGCCACGATGGAGGCGATCAGCTTCATCTTCAGGCCAGAGAAGTCGACCGTCCCCATCCACGGCGGCCGATCGGCCTCGCCGTCCAGATCCAGCTTGGACACGAAGTTCTCATAGCCCGAGAACATGACGATCAGCAGCAGATTGCCCGCCAGCGACAGGTCGACCAACGTCAGCACCGCCAGGATCGCGGCGTTGGAGTCCATCCGCTGGCCGATCACGAAGGCCTGGGGCAGGTAGTAGACCAGGTCGGTCACGAACACCGCCAGCAGCATGAACAGCGCCAACGCCAGTCCCAGATAGAAGGGGGCCATCAGCCAGCGCGAGCGGAACAGCAGCCGCTCGAACGCGGTCTCGATCCCCGGCTTGGCGCCCATCGGATTACCCCCTCAGACGCGCCCCCTGCTTGTCCGCGGCGGCGACGATCCTGGCCGACAGTGCCTCGATATCGGCGTCCGTCAAGGTGGCCTCGCGCGGCTGCACCACGACTTCCAGGGCGATCGACTTGGACCCGTCCGGAACGCCCGGTCCGCGATAGACGTCGAACACCCGCACTTCGGCGATCAGGGCCTTGTCGGCGCCCGCCACGGCCCGGACCAGGTCGCCCGCCGCCCGGCCGTTCTCGACCACGAAGGCGAAGTCCCGCGTCAGGGGCATCAGATTGGGCAGGTCGGCGGGGCCGCGCGCCTTGGTCGCCCCGGTCCTGGCCTTGGGCTCGGGCGCGGCGTCCAGCACGATCTCGAAGGCCAGCATGCTGGCGTCTTGGGGCCCGTCGGCGTCGAGCGCCTTCAGCACGCGCGGATGCACGGCGCCGAACTCGGCCACCACGGTCTTGGGCCCCAGCTGCAGCCGCGCCGCCCGGCCCGGATGCCACCAGTCCCGGTTGTGGCCCTGAGACAGCTGCATCGCGGCGACCGGCGCGCCGATCTGTTCCAGCAGGGTCATCAAATCCGCCTTCAGGGCGAACAGGGCGTCGTCGCCCGTGCCCGCCCAGTGGCGCGCGGAACGCGCGCTGATCAGGCCCGCGATCACCGTCCTCTGATCGTTCGGCCCGTCGCCCAGATAGATCGGCCCGATCTCGAACAGGGCCACGTCGCCATGCCCGCGCGCCGCGTTCCTCGCCGCCGCCTGGATGAGATTGGGCAGGACCGAAGGCCGCATGCAGTCCAGATCCGACGCGATCGGGTTGTCGACCACCAGCCGCTCGTCCCCGCCGCCGAACATCGTTGCGATGTCCCTGCGCGTGAACGACCAGGTCACGGCCTCGGCATAGCCCATGGCCGCCAGCGCCCGCCGCGCGATCCGCACCCGCGCCTGACGCGGGTTCAGCACGCCCCGGCTGGGCGCGCCCTGATCGGGCAGGGGGGTGTCGGGCAGATGGTCATATCCATGGATGCGCGCGACCTCCTCGACCAGGTCCGCCCTGCCCTCGACGTCGCGCCGCCACGACGGCGGGGTCACGATCCAGGGCGCGGCCGCGCCCGCCGGGGCCGCCGCGATGTGGAAGCCCAGCTGGCCCAGGATGGTCCCGATCCGGTCGTCCTCCAGTTCCAGGCCAGACAGCCGCTTCACATAGGCGGGGTCGAAGGCGAAGGGGGTGGGGTCGGCCGGGGCCTGTCCCGCCAGAACCACTTCGGACGGCTCGCCGCCGCACAGGTCCAGGATCAGCCGCGTCGCCAGCTCCAGTCCCGGCACGACCGAGGCGGGGTCCACCCCGCGGGCGAACCGGTACTGGGCGTCGGAGGTGATCGTCAGCGTCCGGCCCGTCTGGGCCGTGACGATCGGATCGAACCAGGCGCTTTCCAGGAAGACATCGACCGTGTCGTCGTCGCATCCGGTCGACTCCCCGCCCATGACGCCGCCCAGGCCGATGGGACGTTCGCCCATCGCATCGGCGATGACGCACATGGTCGGTTCGGCCGCATAGGTCTTGCCGTCCAGGGCGATGATCTGCTCGGGCGTGCCCGCCGCGACGTGCTCAGCGCCAGCCGAGACCTGACCGCCCCGAACCACGATCTCGGTCCCTACCAGCTTTTTCGCATCATAGACGTGCAGCGGTCGTGCCCGGTCATAGGCGATCAGATTGGTCACATCGACCAGCCGGTTGATCGAGCGCAGCCCGATGGCCTGCAGCCGCGTCTGCAGCCAGGCCGGGGACGGGCCGTTCTTCACGCCCCGGATCACCCGTCCGGCGAACACCGGGCACATCTCCGGCGCCTCGATCCGCACGGTGATCGGCGAGGAGAAGGCCCCGCGCACCACCGCGATATCGAAATGCTTCAGCCGGCCGACGCCCGCCGCCGCCAGATCGCGCGCGATGCCCGCGACGCCCAGCCAGTCGGGCCGGTTCGGCGTGACTTCGAAATCGATCACCGGCTCGGCCCCGAACAGTTGCGCCACAGGCGTGCCGACCGGGATTTCCGGCGGCAGTTCCTGGATGCCGTCGCTCTCGTCAGACAGCTGCAGCTCCGACGCCGAACACAGCATGCCGTTCGAGACCACGCCCCGCACCGGCTTCTCGACCAGGGTCACGCCCAGGCCGGGCACCCAGGCCCCGATCGGCGCATAGATGGTCGTCAGGCCCGCCCGCGCATTGGGCGCGCCGCAGACGATCTCCTTCATGCCGTCGACGGTCTCGACCTGACACACCTGCAGCCGGTCGGCGTTCGGATGGCGCTCGGCCGAGACGATCCTGGCCACGGTGAAGGGGGCCAGGGCCAAGGTCGGATCGGCGACGTGCTCGACCTCCAGCCCGGCCATGGTCATGGCCTCGGCCACTTCCGCAGCGGTGGCGCTCGTGTCGAGATGGTCCTTCAACCAGGACAGGGTGAACTTCACGGTCTCAGGACTCCCGGCGGGTCAACAGGGCGGTGAAGCCATCCACGAAGGCGTCGTTCCCGGCGAACCCGACGCCCATGAACAGACAGCCTTCGAACGAGCATCCCGGCAGGGCGATGCAGCCCGCCATCATCGGCCCGGCCGCCCGCAGGAACAGGTTGCGCACGTCGCCCGAGGTGTCGCCCATGTTGCAGTTCTCGAAACGCGTGTCCTGCATCGGGGCGACGACGCAGGGCCCTACGATCACGCAATCGATGAACCTCCGGTCCGAGACCCCCAGACCGCTGGCGTTCGCGGCCTCGGCCAGGCGCGACAGGGGCACGCGCACCTTTTCGAACACCACACGCGTGGCCAGGTTTTCGGGCGTCGGCCCCGTGTTGGCGAGGTCATACATGGGTCAGCTCAGTCCGCTGGCGGGGTTGGGGGCGGCGAACGCCGAGAAGCCGTAGTGCGCCAGCCAGCGCACATCGGCCTCGAACATGGGGCGCAGGTCCGCAACGCCGTATTTCAGCATGGCCAGCCGATCGACCCCCATGCCGAAGGCGAAGCCCTGCCACTGGTCCGGGTCGATGCCGCAGGACCGCAGCACATTGGGATGCACCATCCCGCAGCCCAGGATCTCCAGCCAGTCGTCGCCCTGGTTCAGCACCAGCTTGCCGCCATTCTCGGGCTTTGGCCGGTCGCAGCGGATGTCCATCTCGGCCGAGGGCTCGGTGAAGGGGAAATGATGCGGGCGGAACCGGGCATCCACATCGTCCAGCTCGAAGAAGCGCGCCACGAACTCCTTAAGGGTCGTCTTCAGATGACCCATGTGGATGTCCTTGCCGATCACCAGGCCTTCGATCTGGTGGAACATCGGGGTGTGGGTGGCGTCGGAGTCCTTCCGAAAGGTCCGACCCGGCGCGATGATCCGGATCGGCGGCTGCTGGCTCATCATGGTGCGCACCTGCACCGGCGACGTGTGGGTCCGCAGCACCTTCCTTTCGCCCGTCTCGGGATCGGGCTGCAGGAAGAAGGTGTCGTGCATCTCTCGCGCCGGGTGTTTGGGCGGAAAGTTCAGGGCGGTGAAGTTGTGGAAGTCGTCCTCGATGTCCGGGCCTTCCGCCACGGCGAAGCCCATCCCGGCGAAGACGGCGATCATCTCGTCCATGACCTGCATGGTCGGATGAACCCCGCCCTTCCTGCGCGGTCGGGCCGGCAGGGTGAGGTCGACGTGCTCGGCGGCCAGACGCGCGTCCAGTTCGGCGGCCTCCAGCTCGGCCTTCCTGGCCGCGATCGCGCCGGTCACCCGATCGCGCAGGCCGTTGATGACCGGTCCCTGCTCGCGCCGCTCCTCGGGGCTCATCGCTCCCATGCCCTTCAACAGGCCCGAGATCGCGCCCGTCTTGCCCAGGGCCGCGACGCGCACCGCCTCCACCTCGGCAACGGTCGTGGCCGCGCCGATGGCGTTGATCAGATCGAGTTCGAGTGTGGCGAGGTCGGTCATGTCGCGGATCGTCTAGCGGGTGATCGCCCGCTCAGAAAGCCCCGACGACGGGGTGATCTGGTCCCGGCGGGTGGCTTCCCCATCTATGGCGTCTCTCCCATCCAAAGAAGGCCGCCTGTCATGGCTCCGAGAACCGTCGTCTCCCCCGCCGCGCCGCATGCCCTTTATGAGCACCACCGCTATTCGCCCGCCATCCGCAGCGGCGACCTGCTGTTCGTGTCCGGCCAGGTGGGCGCGCGCCCCGACGGCTCTCCCGAACCCGATCTCGCCGCCCAGGTCCAACTCGCCTATGACAACCTCAACGGCGTTCTTGCGGCTGCGGGCGCCAGCTTCGCCGACGTGGTGGACGTGACCCTGTTCATGGTCGATCCCGACGGGATCTTCGAGACCATCTGGCCGGTTCACGTCGCGAACTGGGGCGAAGCGCCCTATCCGAACATCACTGCCGTGGGCGTCACATGGCTCGCCGGCTTCCAGTTCGAGATCAAGGTCATCGCCCGCGTTCCGACCTGACGGCCGGCCCCCGGCTTCATCCCCGCTCGCCGTACTCCTGCCGGTACGGCATCTCCTGCCGATAGGGCATGCCTTCGCCGGTGTCTCCGGGCGGCAGGTCGCCGTAGTAGCCGGTGGGCGGCGCGATCCGGACCGGCGCGGGCGGATAGGTCTGCGGCTCGGGCGGGGCCGAATAGCCGTATCCAGCATCGTGGCCGCCCGAGTATCCGCCCCGCGCCTCGGCGTAGCCGCCGATATAGGCGCTGCTCTCGCTGTAGCTTTCGCGCACGCTGTAGGACGAACCCGAAGCGCCGTAGCCGTGACCGCCGCCATAACCAGACCCGCCGCCGTGCCGATGGCCCCCATAGCCGCCGCACCGGTCGCGGCAGGGCGGCGGCGGGGCTGGCGGCAGGTCGCAGCCGCCGCACCGGTCGGTGGTGACATAGCGACGTCCGAAGCCCGCGACGCGATAGCCGAACGGCCGGCTGGGCCCGTATCCGGGGCCGCTGACATAGACGTAGCCGTAGCCTCCGCCATAGCCGTAGCCGCCCGGAACGACGCCGCCCGACCCGACCGCGACCATGCCGCCATGGCCGCCGCCATAGGTGCGCGAGACGCCGCCGACGTCATAGGCGCGTGCGTTGATGGAGGCCCCGGCGCCCGCCCCGGCGTAGGCGCTGGCGTTCGCATTGGCGCTGGCGTTCACATTGACGTTGATGTTGCCACCATAGTGACCGCCCCCGCCACCGCAGCCGCCCCGGCACCCGCCGCCCGGATGACCCCCTCCGTGCCCGCCTCCGGGATGTCCACCGCCGCCCGGGCGTTCTCCAGCGAAGACAGGGGCGGCGGCCAGCACCATCAGGGCGGCCAGGAACGAGATCACGACAGAGGGAAAGCGGTTGAACACGGAGGGCACTCCACAGGCGGCGACAGGCCACACTAGGTCCCGAATCCGCGCTTGGGTTCCGGATGCTCCCCCGGCGCGAGAGATCCCCGCGAGACGTGGTTAAACTTCGCGTTCGTGGCGTGAAGCCACGATCTCAGCGGTCGTAAAGATACGGCCCGACGCCACAGTCGCAGTCCCGCCCATAGTCATGGCGATGGTCGGCTCCACGCGGAGCGCGATCGTCGTTGTAGCCATAGGCATCGTGATAGCCGCGCCCGGGCGGGCTCGACCACCGCGTCCAGCGGTTGCCGGTGCTGTAGCCATATCGCCCGCCGCGATCATGGCCATAGCCGTATCCCTGTCCGTATCGGCTCGGCGGCCGATAGGCGCGCGGATCGCCATAACCGTGTCCATAGCCATCGTCGTCACCGTAGCCATGGCCGCCATACGCCGGTGCCGGCCCGTTGACGCGCCCGGTCGCCGCATATCCCGTCGCCGCATAGGCCCGGCCGTCCCATTCGGTCAGACCGCCGCCCCAGCTGCCGTGCGACTGGCCCCAGGTGACGGCCGGCGCGCGGTGGTAGGGCTGGCCCCAGGTCTGGGCCGTCGCAGCGGACGCCAGCGTTCCCGCCAGCAGGGCTCCCGTCATCCAGATTGCGCGCATCCCGACCTCCATGGCGTCGACGGAAAGGTTAACACGGTTCGGCGGCTTTCGTTCTCACGCCCCGGCTCCGCGACGGATTGTCCCCATGTGCACACAAGATGTTGATGCTGGGGATCGTTAATCATCTAGCAGTAGCGTCGGCGACGATTCTGGGCTTGGATGGTCCAGACACTTCCAACCCCTGTTCGCCTCGGTCATCGCCATGAACGCTCACGTCTCGATCACCCCGGTCCGCGCCGGCCTGCTGACGCCCTCGGCGGCCTACAAGCCCTTCCGCTATCCGTGGGCTTTCGACATGTGGAAGAAGCAGCAGCAGGTCCACTGGATGCCCGAGGAGGTGCCGCTGGGCGAGGACTGCAAGGACTGGGCGGCGAACCTGAACGACAAGGAGCGCAACCTCCTGACCCAGATCTTCCGCTTCTTCACCCAGTCGGACATCGAAGTCGCCGACAACTACATGGAGAAGTACGGCCGGGTCTTCAAACCGACCGAGGTCAAGATGATGCTCTCGGCCTTCGCCAACATGGAGACCATCCATATCGCGGCCTATGCCCTGCTGCTCGAGACCATCGGCATGCCCGAGAGCGAGTTCGGGGCCTTCATGGAATACGAGGCCATGAAGGACAAGCACGACTACATGGGCCAGTTCGGGGTCGAGACCGAGGCCGACATCGCCCGCACGCTCGCCATGTTCGGCGGCTTCACCGAGGGGCTTCAGCTGTTCGCCAGCTTCGCCATGCTGATGAACTTCCCGCGCCAGAACAAGATGAAGGGCATGGGCCAGATCGTGTCGTGGTCGGTGCGCGACGAAAGCCTGCACTGCGACGGCATCATCAAACTGTACCACGCCTTCAACAAGGAGACGGGCTGCGTCACCCCGGCCGTGGCCGACGACATCGTCGAATGCTGCCGCACCGTGGTGAAGCTGGAGGACAAGTTCATCGACCTGGCCTTCGAGGCCGGGGAGGTCTCCGGCATGACGCCCGAGGACATCAAGCAATACATCCGCTTCATCGCCGACTGGCGCCTGCGCCAGCTGAAACTGCCCGAACTTTACGGCGTGAAGGAAAACCCCCTGCCGTGGCTGCAGTCGCTGCTGTCGGGCGTCGAGCACGCCAACTTCTTCGAGGCCCGCGCCACCGAATACTCCAAGGCCGCCACCCAGGGTGCCTGGCATGGTGCAGACGGCGTCTGGGGCGAGTTCGACAAGCTGATGGCCCGTCGCGACATGAGCATGGTCGCGGGCTGAGAGCTGGGTCTCAGGCCGCTGACTTCCGCCTTGCTGGGACTTTCCTGGGCACCGTTGTCTTGGTGGCGGCCGTCGCGGTGAACAGCGCCACCGGCAGGTGACCAGCGACAGTTTCAGATGTCCCTGCCAGGCGGGTCGTGCGGCCATGATGACATCTGCTCAGCCCCCGGAAGGCGAGACGAAGCGTTGCGTTCGCACAGCGGGGCGTCGAAGCGGCTTCATGACTCTTTGTTCATGAACCGCCTCGGGCGATTGCGTCCCTGCAATCCCTGACTAAGGTTCCGGCGCTTTTCAGGGAAAGGACCGTTTTCATGCGTCTTCGCGCCGTATCGCTCGCCGCCCTCCTCGCCGCCACGGCCCCCGCCCTGGCCGTCGCCCAGGCCCCCGCCGTCGCCGCGATGAGCGCCGCCAGCGCCGCCCAGGCCCAGGACCTGCAGGCCGCGCCGGTCGCCGACCTGGTCGCCGAGGTCGACATCCCGTGGTCACGCTTCACCCTGGACAACGGCCTGACGGTGCTGGTCCATGAGGACCGCAAGGCCCCGGTCGTGGCGGTGTCGATCTGGTACAACGTCGGCTCCAAGGACGAGCCGGCCGGCTCGACCGGCTTCGCCCACCTGTTCGAACACCTGATGTTCGGCGGATCCGAGAACGCGCCCGGCAGCTATCTGGGCCGCATGCGGGCGCTGGGGCCGACCAATCTGAACGGCACCACCTGGTTCGACCGCACCAACTATTTCCAAACCGTCCCCACCCCGGCCCTGGAGCAGACCCTGTTCCTGGAAAGCGACCGGATGGGCTATCTGCTGGGCGAGGTCGGCCAGGACGTGCTCGATCTGCAACGCGGCGTCGTCCAGAACGAGAAGCGCCAGCGCGACAACCAGCCCTACGGCCTGTTCTCCTATACCCAGCAGGACACCCTGTTCCCGGTCGGCCACCCCTACCGCCACTCGGCCATCGGCTCGATGGCCGACCTGGACGCCGCGAGCCTGGAGACGGTGCGCAACTGGTTCCGCGACAACTATGGTCCGAACAACGCCGTCCTGGTCCTGTCGGGCGACATCGACGAAGCCACGGCCCGCACCCTGACGGAACGCTATTTCGGACCGATCGCGCGCGGTCCGGTCAATGAACCGGCCCAGGCCGACGTCCCGACGCTGGAGGCTCCCGTCGAGATCACCCTCCACGATCGGGTGGCCAACACCCGCATCACCCGCAACTGGGCCGTGCCGGGCATGCTTAGCGAGGACGCGGTTCCGCTGGCGGTCGGGGCCTCGGTCCTGGGCGGCCTGGCCAGCTCGCGCCTCGATAATGAGCTGGTCCGCGGCGACGAGACCGCCGTTTCGGTGCAGGCTGGCATGCAGGCGTATCACCGCGTCGGCATCTTCCAGGTCTCTGCGAACGTGAAGGCTGGCGAAGACGCCGAGGCTGTCGGCGCGCGGCTGGACGCCATCATGGCCGATCTGATCCAGAACGGCCCGACCGAGGAAGAGGTCGCCCGCGTCGCCACCCGCTACGTCGCCGGCACGCTGCAGAGCCTGGAGCAGGTCAACGGCAAGGCCTCGACCCTGGCCGAGGGCCAACTCTATGCGGGCGATCCCGACTATTACAAGCGCGAGCTGGAGGCCTATGCCTCGGTCACCCCGGCCCAGGTCCGCGACGCCATGCAGCGCTGGCTGACCCGGCCGGTCGCCTCCATCACCATCGCTCCGGGCGAGCGCGAGGCCTATGTCGAGGCCGCCTCGGCCCCGCCGGGGGCCACCCCCGTGCCCGCCCAGGAAATCCAGCGCGTCGAGCGGATGGCCATGCCCGAGATCGGAGAGGTGCCGGACATCGACTTCCCCGCCGTGGAACGCGCCCGCCTGTCGAACGGCATGGAGGTCGTCTACGTCCAGGTCGACACCGTGCCGGTGACCCGCGTCGCGGTCGAGTTCGACGCCGGTTACGCCGCCGACCGGGCCGATCGCCTGGGGGCCCACAGCCTGATGCTGGACCTGCTGGACGAGGCCACCACCACGCGCGGCCCGACCGATCTGGCCGAGGCGCAGGAACGCCTGGGCGCCAACATCAACGTCGGCGCCTCGATGGATCGCTCGACCGCGACCCTGTCGAGCCCCAGCGCCAACCTGGCCCCCTCGCTGACGCTGCTGGCCGACGTGATTCGCAACCCGGCCTTCTCCGAAGCCGAGGTCGAGCGGGTGCGCCAACAGCGTCTGTCGGCCATCGCCAACGAGCGCACCAACCCCAACGCCATCGCCCTGCGCGCCCTGCCGCCGCTGCTCTACGGGCCCGACAGCCCCTATGGCCGGGGCTTTACCGGCACGGGCGATGAGGCGACCGTCCGCGCCCTGACGGCGGCCGACCTGCGCGGCGAGCACGCTGCCTGGATCCGTCCGGACAACGCCACCGTCTTCGTGGTCTCGGACCGGCCTCTGGCAGAGGTGCGGGCCGAGCTGAACCGCGCCCTGGGCGACTGGAGCGCCCCCTCGGCCGCCAGGGGCGAGAAGCGGTTCGCCGCCACCGTCCCGGCCGCCCAGCCGCGCATCGTCCTCATCGACAGGCCGCAGTCGCCGCAGTCGCTGATCCTGGGCGGGCAGATCCTGCCGCTGTCGGGCACGGACGACACCCTGACGCTGAACGCCGCCAACTCCATCCTGGGGGCGGACTTCCTGTCGCGGATCAACGCCGACCTGCGCGAGACCAAGGGCTGGTCCTACGGCGTGCGCGGCAACGTCAATCTGGTCGAGCACCAGGTGCCGTACCTGATCAACGCGCCGGTCCAGGCCAACCGAACGGCCGACTCGGTCGCGGCCCTGATCGCCCAGTACGAGCGGTTCCTGGAAGCCGAGGGCGTCACGGCGGCCGAACGCGACCGCGCCGTCGCCGGCAACACCCGCTCGCTCGCCGGCCAGTACGAGACCTCGGCCCAGGTGATGAACGCCCTGATGACGAACGCCCTGTTCGATCGTCCGGACGACTACGCCGAGACGGTGGCCAGCCGCACCCGCGCCCTGACCCCGGCCGAGATGGACGCCGCCGCCCGCGCCGCGATCGATCCGGACCGCTTCGTCTGGGTCGTGGTGGGCGACGCCTCGGTGGTGCGCCCGCAGTTCGAGGCGCTGGGAATGACGGTCGAGGTTCAGCCGATCCCCTAGACCCAGATCGGCTGAGGTGGAATCGCCTCGCGATTCCGCTGATGCCGTGAATCAGGGTTCAGGATTCAGCGAGCGCATGATTCACGCTTTCGGAGGACCCACGCAGGGGTCCTCCTTGGCCGATCACGCTCCAGGGCCAACCGACTGCCCCTTCCCTCGCAAGGGGAGAAGGGACACCCGAGGTTGGATCAGCCTTCACGCGCCGGCACCGTCACCGAACGCTCGATGCGAACGCCCGGCGCCGAGGCGATAGGCTCCGTTCGCGTTACGGTGACCTCCCGGCTTCGGACAGAGCGGACATCGATGTCGCCCGAGCCGCTGATCGACTGGTTCAGATTGGCAGGTTCCCGCGTCAGTTCGACGTCGCCAGAGCCCGAGATGGTCACGTCGGCGCGGCCGCTTGGCCCCAGCCGCGCCTCGCCCGAGCCGGCGATGGCGACATTGGCGTCGGTCAGGACGAGGCGGGACAGGTCGGCTTCGCCCGAGCCGGAGATATCGAGCTCCAGCGCCGTGGCCCGGCCGTCGATCTCGATCTCGCCCGAGCCGGACAGGTCGATGGCCAGGGTGTCGTGGTCGTAGTCGCGGATCTTGACGTCCGAGGAGCCTTCGAGATCGAAGGTCGTGACCGACGGCGCCGTGATCGTGATGCGGACGCGTTCGGTATCGGACCAGCCGTCGATGCCGTCGCCGTCCCAGCGCAGGGTGACGCGCTCGGGGCCGTCGTCCATCCAGAGGCGCGAACCCTGGACGCGGACGCGATCGATGACGCTCTGCGGGCCCGTGATGACGACCGTGTTGGCGTCGCCCTGGACGTAGGTGACCTCGGCCGGCAGGTCGAGCTCCAGGCGGTCGCCGCCCTCGAAGGCGGCCGAGCGGGTGACGTCGGGACCGAGATCCTCGGCCTTGCCGGCCCGCTGGATGCGGCTGTTGCCCCATTCGTCCTCGGTGAAGGTCCAGGACCAGCCGCTGGCGGCCAGGTCGCGGCCTCCCAGGGCGGCGGCGCCGCCGATTGTGGCGATCGACAGAACGAACGCCGCGCCGGCGATGATGAAGAGGGTGCGGATCATGCCGAGGCTCCCGAAGTCGTTGTGTTGGAGGGTTCAAGCGCCGGCTTCAGCAGCCGGTAGTGGAGACGGGCGAACCAGACCAGGCCGTTGACCAGCCAGACGCTGACGATGGCCAGGAGGGCGGCGATGGTGGTGGCGGCCGCCATCAGGCCGAGGCCGAACAGGATGGCCGCCAGCGGTCCGCCCGGAGGCGCCGCGAAGGGTCCGGCGACCATGACCGCGCCGCCCGAGAAGAACAGGGCGATGGCGGCGATGAAGAAGCCGAAGATCGTGCCGATCACGCCCATCAGGATGGGCAGCAGGATCAGGATGTCGATGGCGCCCAGCCCCAGCACCGCGAAGACGGCGGCGGCGGCGGCCGAGGGGTTCTTCTCCTGATGCCAGCGCTGGGCCCCGGCCTCGGCGCGCAGTTCGCGCGCCAGGCGGTCGGGATCGCCCAGGGCCGTGGCGACCTCGGCCTCGGTGCGACCGGCGGCGAGGCCGTCGTCGAAATGGGTTTCGTAGTCCGAGGCGATCTCGGCGGCGGTGGCGGTCGGCAGGCCGACGAGGCCCCGCTTCAGGCGGCTGAGGAATTCGTGACGGGTCATGCGGGCTCTCCCGAAGCCGGGGTGGCGGGATTGTGCGGGGCGGGGGTCGCGGCGGGGTCGACGATGGCGTCGACCGCGCGGGCGAAATGGGTCCATTCGGCGGACTGGGCGGCCAGGGCGTCTCTGCCCGCCGGGCTGAGCCGATAGTATTTGCGCGACGGGCCCGCGCTGGATTCGACCAGATAGGTCTCGACCAGGCCGTCGGACTGCATCCGCCGCATCAGCGGGTAGATGGTGCCCTCGCCCATGTCGATGGCGTCGGACAGCCGACTGGCGATCTCGTAGGCATAGCTGTCGTTGCGGGCGAGCAGCGCCAGAACGCACAGCGTCAACACCCCCTTCTTCAGCTGGATCTCTATGGTTTCGGGCATGCCGATCACCTCCTTGGATAGGCCATGATCTATCGCAAGGTATCTGGCGTCACAAGGTAGCTGGCAAAACATGACAGAGATTTAAGGCTGGGCGGGCGTCTCTCCCTCCCCGAACCGGGAGGGGGGTCGAAGCGGAGCGGAGACCGGGTGGGGGCGGCCGGTGATGCGGACGCCGACATCGCCTTTGCCGCGCGGGCCGCCCCCACCCGGCGCTTCGCGCCTGCCCTCCCCGAACGGGGAGGGAGAACAGCAGCCACGCGCCATCGTTCTTCCGCTGTGAACGGGATGGGAAGGGCGGGCGGAGCAGCCGGGCCTTCGCCCGGAGACCGTGTGGTGTTGTGTTTCGGCGAAAGACGACTGCTCCGCGCGGCTGGTCTGATCGGAAGCGGACGGCCCCGCGTCGTTCGGACGCGACTGACCGGGGACCAACGGCTCTGTTAGAGCCTTGCCGCTACTGACGCCTCCGGCGGGAGGGTCGGCGTGCTTGCGAAAGCCGATCCCCTGAACGCGCCCGGTCTTCTGCCTGACGCCTTTTTGGTGGGCTGCCGCCCGGGACGCGGTCCCGGACTGCTTGAGCCCGGACCCTCATTCCGAACGCTGGTGCGCCCACGCCACCCCGACCCGGATCCGGCGGCGATGAGGTTTTCGGCCCCCCTCCGTCCGGTCCACGTCAGAGCCCCCGCTCCAACCGCTTCCGCCGCGACAAGCTCGCAAGGCCTTGCGCCCTTCCCAGGCGACGGAACCGAGGGGGAGGGTAGCACGCCTGCCAATGCGGGCGCGTTCGCGGGGTTTCGGACGCGGCGGGCGTTGGATTCGTTGAAGAAATCCGGGTGAGTTCGGATGATTGAGTTTTTCGTTCGACGGTTTGGGCGGGGTCTGAGGCTCGAAAAAGGTTCATCACAACGAGCACAGCGATCGTAGACGGGAGACGCCGTTCGTGCGCGGCTCAGGCTCGGACCCGCATGACCTGACCGTCCTGATGGCGCTATAGCCAACCCATGGACACCCTCTCCACCCGCTGGTCGCGTCTTGAACCCCACGTCACGATCGTCGGGCCCGACGACGCGCGGGCGAGGCCGACGGCGCTGCTGTTCCACGGGTGCGGCGGCCTGAGAGGGCATCTGCCGCGATACGCGGCGGCGGCGAAGGCCCGGGGCTGGCGGGCGGTGATCGTGGATTCCTATGCGCCGCGCGGATGGAGCCGGCAGTTCGCCATGGCGACGGTCTGCACCGGTCTGTTGTTGCGCGGATGGGAGCGGGCCGGCGATATCCTGGCGACGATCCACGGCGTCTCGGCCCGGCCCGAGGTGGGCGCCTCGACCCTGGTGCTGGCGGGGTGGAGCCACGGGGGCTGGGGCATCATGGAGGCGATGAGCGCGGATCGGGAGCGGGCCGGTGCCCTGGGGCTGGTCGATGCGGGGGCCGTGTCGCTGGAGGCGGTCAAGGCGACCTACCTGGCCTACCCCTACGTCGGGGTCGCGGCCCTGAACCGGATGCGGCCCTGGCGGCATTGCCCGAAGACCCTGGCCGTGGTGGCGGCCAAGGATCACCTGACCACGGTCCGCAACGCTGAGCGGGTCCATGCCATGGTCAGGAATTGCGGAGCCGAGGTCGAGACCTGGATCGCGGACGGCACCCACAGCTTCGACGAGCCGATGACGGCCCCGCCCATGCGTTATGACGCCGACCTGTGCGCCGAGGCGATCCGCCGGTTCGCGGCCCTGCTGGAGGACACGGCGGTCGCGCCTCCGGTCTAACCATCAGGCCGGTTCGACCCGGACTTCGGCGCGGATGGAGTTGGCGATGTAGCAGAGCCGGTGCGACTGGTCGTGCAGGTCCGCCAGCTTCGCCGCGTCGGGCTCGGCCCCCGCCCAGGTCACGGCGGGACGCAGGACGATCTCGGTCATGGACATCCGGCCCCGGTCGTCGCGCGCCAGGGTGCCCGAGGCGGCGTCGCGGTAACGGTCGATGACGAAGCCGGCCTTTCCGGCGCGGGCCAGGAAGAACAGCATGTGGCAGGCGCTGACCGCGGCCACCAGCGCCTCTTCCGGATCGACGGCTGTCGGGTCCGACATCGGCGCGGGGACGCTGGTCGGGGCCGACGAGCCGCGCACGACGGCGCCGCCGTCGAAGGTCCAGTCGTGGGCGCGGCAATAGCGGTTGTCGGTGAAGGGCTGGTCGCCCCGGACCCATTCGACGGTGGCGGTGTGGTCGCTCATGGCGGGCGCTCCGATCAGGCCAGGACGGTATAGGTCACGCGGGCCCGGGCGTGGAAGCCCAGGCTTTCGTACAGGGCGACCGTCGCCTCGTGCGTGGCATAGGCGTGCAGGAAGGCGGTCTCGCCCTCGGCCAGGATGGCGGCGACGACGCGGCGCGACAGGGCCGTGGCCAGTCCATGGCCGCGAAAGTCGGGATGGGTGCAGACCCCGGACAGCTCGGTGTGGCCCTCGACCCGCAGCCGTCGCCCGGCCATGGCGGCGAGGCGGCCGTTCTGTCTGACCCCGATGAAGCCGCCGAGTTGGTGCGTGCGGGCGCGGAAAGGACCGGGCTTGGTCAGGGTGGCGAGCGCCAGCATCTCGGCGGCGTCGGACTGTCCCAGCGGCACGACCTCCAACCCATCGTCGGGGGCGGGGGTCAGGGCCTCGCAGATCATCTGGACGCAGGGGGCGCGGCTAACGAGATCGACGCCGGTCGGCAGGACCTCCTCCATCGGTCCGCCTGTCGTCTCGACCAGGCCCGAGCCGGGATGGGCGCGGGCCAGCCCGGTCAGGGCCGCGACGCTGTCGGGCGAGGCGTCGGCCGCCGCGAGGAAGACGCCGACTTCTGGGTCCAATCGCATGGCCCGCGCATCGCCGAGGGCCATCGCGGACAGGCGTCCGGTCAGGGCGTTCCAGAGCGGGCGGTCGAGGGGATGGTCAATGGCCGAGACCTAGGCCGCGTCGCCGCCATGGTGAAGCCTACACCGCAAGCGGCGTCCGACAAGCGCGCTCAGCCCCGCCAGAAACCCACGATGCGCTTGACCTCGTCGACGACCGGATCGGCGATGGCGGTGGCGCGCTCGGCGCCGTCACGAAGCACGCGGTCGATCTCGGCCGGGTCGTCCATGAGGCGGCGCATCTCGGCGGTGACGGGCGCCAGGGCCGCGACGGCCAGGTCGGCCAGGGCAGGCTTGAACGCGCCGAAGCCCTGGCCCGCGAACTGGGCCGTCACGGCGTCACGGGTGGTGTCGGACAGGGCGGCGTAGATGGCGATCAGGTTACGGACCTCGGGCCGGTCGTCCAGGCTTTCGCCAGGGTCGGGCATGACGCCCATGTCGGTCTTGGACTTCCTGATCTTCGCCGCGATGGTGTCGGCGTCGTCGGTCAGGTTGATGCGGCTCTGGTCCGAGGGGTCGGACTTGGACATCTTGGCCGCGCCGTCGCGGAGCGACATGACGCGGGTCGCGGGGCCCTGGATCAGGGGTTCGGGCAGAGGGAAGAAGCCGGGCGCGTTAAAATCGGTGTTGAACTTGGCGGCGATGTCGCGGGTCAGTTCCAGATGCTGCTTCTGGTCCTCGCCCACCGGCACCTCGGTGGCCTTGTAGAGCAGGATGTCGGCGGCCTGGAGCACGGGGTAGGTGTAGAGACCGACCGACGACCGTTCCTTGTGCTTGCCCGACTTCTCCTTGAACTGGGTCATGCGGTCCAGCCAGCCGAGGCGGGCGACGCAGTTGAGGATCCAGGCGAGCTCGGAATGGGCGCGAACGGCCGACTGCGGGAAGATGGTCGACTTCGCCGGGTCCAGGCCCGAGGCGATGTAGGCGGCGGCGATCTCTCGCGTCTGGGCGGTCAGGACGGCGGGGTCCTGCCAGACGGTGATGGCGTGCAGGTCGGCGACGAACAGGAAACAGGGCGCGCCCTGGTCCTGGAGCGCGGTGAACCGTTTGAGCGCCCCCAGATAGTTGCCGAGGTGCAGCGCCCCGGACGCCTGGATACCGGACAGGATGCGGCGCGGGCCGGCGTATTCAGGGGCGGTATCGGTCATCAGTCCAGTCCGGAGGGGGTGGAGGCCCCCGATCCTTCAGCATTGGGTTCACGACGCAGCACCGCCTTGAGTTCGGCGGGGCTGACGGCGCGGAAAAGCACGAGGCAGACGCCATACACAAGGGCCCCGGCTCCGCAGACCGCCAGGACGGCGACCTCCTTGGCCAGGAACAGGCGGGCCAGGTCGTCGTAGAAGACGCTGGCGGGCACGAGGACGGCGGCCATGGCGGCGCTGGCCAGAAGCACCCGGGCGAAGCGGGAGGCGAACCGGCCCGACGGGCTCCAGGTTCGCTCACGCATCAGGGTGCCGGCCAGAAGCGCGACATTGACCCAGGCCGAGACGCTCGTGGCGACGGCGAGACCCACGACGCCGTCCATGCCCGCCCGCTCCAGGCCGAAGAACAGGGCGGAGCCGAGGGCGACCGTGATGGCCACCGAGGTGATCGAGAAGATCATCGGGCGCCGGGTGTCCTCGCGCGCGAAGAAGGGCGGGGTCAGGACCTTGGCGAGGACGAAAGCCGGCACGCCCCAGGCGAAGTGGCGCAGCACATCGGCGGTGCGGGCCGCGTCCTGGCTGGTGAAGGCGCCGCGCGTGACGGTCGCGTCGATGATGAAGAAGGGGATGACGAACAGGGCCATGGCGGCGGGCAGGGTGAAGGCCATCGACAGGGTGATGCCGTCGTCCAGCGTGCGGCGTCCGCCCTCGTGGTCGCCCGAGACGAAGGCCCGGGTCAGGCGCGGCACCAGGGCCAGGCCAATGGCCACGCCGACGAGGCCCAGCGGCAGCTGATACAGGCGGTCGGCGTTGTAGAGCACCGAACGCGCGCCCTCGTTGGAGCCGGTCAGCAGCTGGCTCACGACCGAGTTCAGCTGAAGCGCCCCGCCGGCCAGAACGCCGGGCACGGCCAGCTTGAGCGTGCGCGAGACGCCCGGCGTCAGGCGCGGCAGACCGAGCCGCAGGGTCACCCCCAGCCGCCGCACGCCCCACCAGAGCAGGGCCATCTGGATCAGGCCCGACAGGCTGACCGCCGCCGAGGTGGCCAGCAGGACCGTGGTCTGGTCCATCTCCACGACATAGGGGGCCAAGAGCGGGAACAGGGTGCATAGGTTTAGGAACACCGGCACCCCGGCCGACAGGGCGAACCGGCCGGAGGTGTTCAGCACCCCCGACAGCAGGGACGCGATGGTCATGCAGGCCAGATACGGCATGGTCAGCTGGGCGGCGGTCGTCGCGGCGAACATGACGCCCGCGTCCTCCCTCCAGGCCGACAATAGCCACGGCATGATCCACGGCATGGCGATCTGCAGCAGGATGCAGAACCCGGCGACCACGGCGAACATGAAGCTGAGGGCCTCGGACGCGGTCACGGCGGCGGCGGCCTCGCCCTCGCGGGCGCGGACACCGCCGTAGATCGGCACGAAGGCCTGGGCGAAGGCACCCTCGGCGAACAGGCGGCGGAACATGTTGGGCAGCATCAGCGCCGTGGTGAAGGCATCCATCATCGGCCCCTGGCCGAACTGGGCCGACAGGGCCAGATCGCGGCCGAACCCGAGGATGCGGCTGCCCAGCGTCAGGGTCGCCTGAACCAGGGTGTTGCGGGCGAGGCTCATCTCCGCCCTTCCTTTCCGCTCATCCCCGCGAAAGCGGGGACCCAGTGCTTTTGCGGGGCACGGGCGGGCGGGATCAACGTCAGTGCGAACAAGGCGGCGCCGATCGTCCAAAGGTCTGGGTCCCCGCTTTCGCGGGGATGAGCGGAGGTTTTTAGGGCCTTAGCGCGCTTCCGAGGCCGAAGGAACGGGTTTCGGGACACCGATGCCGGAGACGTCGCGGGCGCTGGCGCGGGCGGCGGTGATGGCGCGGCCTGACGGGGCGGCGGGGGTCCGGTCCAGCACGGCCTCGAGCGCCCGGTGCACCTCGTCCAGCAGGACGTCCGAGGTCAGCTTCCGGCCCTTGCCGTCGGCGACGTAGAAGCTGTCGACCGCCCGTTCGCCGAAGCCGGCGACATGGGCCGAGCGGATCGACAGGTCGTGGTCGGTCAGGGTGCGCGACAGCTCGGCGAGCAGCCCCGGCCGGTCGGCGCCGGACACCTCGATCACCGTGGCGTCGGCGGAGGCGGCGTTGTCGATCATGACCACCGGGCGGACGTCGAAGACGGCGCGGCGACGCGAGGCGGCCGGCATGGGCGGGGGGGCGACGGGGGTCTCGCCCCGGGCGGCGGCTTCCAGGGCCCGGATCAGGGAGGTCAGGCGGCGCGGCTCGGCGTGGCCATAGGGCTGGTCGGCCCCGTCCTGGACCTGGAACACATCCAGCACCGTGCCGTCGGGGGCGGTGGCGACACGGGCCCCGGTCACGTCGGCCCCGGCGGCGGCGAGAACGGCGGCGAGGTCCGCGAAGAGGCCCGGCCGGTCGCGAGCGGCGAGGGCGATCTCGGTGGTCTGTTCGATGCGACCGGCGGCCCCTGTGCGGGCCTCGGCGGCGGCCCCCTCGGCATGGGCGCGGGCGACCAGGTCGGCGTGTTCGGCGAGCGGATCGGCGGTCTTGAGATCCTCGCCCCGGAACAGGGCCTCGACCGCGCCATAGAGGCTGCGCATCAGCTGGCCCTTCCAGCTGTTCCAGACCCCGGGGCCCACGGCGCGAATGTCGGCCACGGTCAGCACCAGCAGCATCCGCAGACGCTCCGGATCGCCGACCAGCTCGGCGAAGGCGCGGACGGTCGCGGGATCGGAGACGTCGCGCTTCTGGGCATAGTCCGACAGGGCCAAATGGTGACGGACCAGCCAGACCACCAACTCGATCCGGCGGGGCTCCAGCCCCAGCCGCTCGCAGGCGCGCCGGGCGGCGATGGCGCCGTCCTCCAGCTGACCCCGGTCGCCGCCCTTGCCCACGTCGTGCAGCAGCATGGCCAGCATCAGGGCCTCGGGGTCGGCGATCAGATGGATGACCTCCGAGGCCAGCGGGTGGTCGGCCGTCAGCTTGCCGCGGCCGATGTCGTTGATGATGCCGATCGCCTGGAGCGTGTGCTCGTCGACCGTATAGGCGTGGTACATGTTGAACTGGGTCTGGCCGACGATCCGGCCCCATTCCGGCAGGAACCGGCCCAGCAGACCCGCCTCGTTCATCAGGGTCAGCACCCGATAGGGCCGCTGGCCGTGGGCCAGGATGTGCAGCAGGGCCGCGGTGGCGCGCGGGTCGCGCCGTAGCCGGGGCGTCACCAGCGACAGGGACCGGGTCACGGCCGAAAAGGCGTGGGGGTGGACGTCCAGATCGTGCTGGTCGGCGCAGACGAACAGGGTCAGCAGCTTGACGGGATCCTCGACGAAGACCTCCGGTCCCGTGACTGAAAGCCGCCCGCCGTCCTCGACCAGGCCTTCGACCCCGAGGTTGCGTTTGCGGCCGGGGATCAGGCGCGACAGGCTGAGGGTCTTCTTCTGCTGGCGAGCCTCCAGCGTCGCGCTCATGGCCCGGGTCAGGGCCCCGACGTCGCGGGCGACGATGAAGTAGCGGCGCATGAACCGCTCCACCGCCGGCTCGTCGCCCCGGCCGCGCCAGCCCATGCGGCGGGCCACCTCGGGCTGGAGGTCGAACGTCAGCTTCTCCTCGGCGCGACCGGCGGCCAGATGCAGATGGCACCGCACCCGCCACAGGAAGTCAAAGGCCTCCTCGAAAGCGCGACGTTCGCGGGCGGTCAGGAGCTCGTCCAGCACCCGTGCGCCCAGGTGGCTGTCGGGGGCCAGGGACCGGGCGATCCAGAACAGGGTGTTCAGGTCGCGAAGCCCGCCCTTGCCGTCCTTGATGTTGGGCTCGACCCGGTAGCGGACGGCACCGGTGCGGGCATGGCGGGTGTCGCGCTCCTCCATCTTGGCGGCGATGAAGGCGCGAGGGTCGGCCCCGGCGACCAGGGCGTGGAAGCGGGTCAGGAAGTCCAGGGTCAGGCCCGCGTCGCCCGCGATCGGTCGGGCTTCCAGCAGGGCCGTGCGGATGGTCATGTCGGAGCGGGCGAGGCCCAGCGCCTCCTCGACCGATCGGGCCGAGGAGCCGACCTTCAGCCCCAGGTCCCAGAGGACGTAGAGCATGAACTCCGCCACCGTCTCGGTCCGGGCCGTGGTCTTCCACGGACGCAGGAAGACGATGTCCAGATCAGAGAAGGGTGCCAGGACGCCGCGCCCGTAGCCGCCGACCGCGATCAGGGCCAGCTTCTCGGCCTCGGTCGGATTGGGGGCGGGATAGAGGGTCTGGGTGGTGAAACGCCAGAGCGCGGTCAGCATCTCGTCGGCGGCGGCGGCGTAGAGGCGGGCGACCTCGACGCCGGGCAGACCGTTGGCCAGTTTCGCGGCGACCTTCTCGCGGGCGGCGTCGTGGTGGGATCTCAGCACGGCGGCCACCGACTGGCGCACGCGCGGGCCGCCGACGAGGGCGTCGAGGCGGGTGTCGAGCGTCAGCACCTAATCCTCCCCCGAGGAGCAAAGCGGAACGGGGGAGGGAGACCGCCGCGCGCTTGCGCGGGGGTGGAGGGGGCGGCTCCAGACAGGGTGCTCGCGTCCGCCCCCTCCACCGCTTCGCGGTCCCCCTCCCCCGTTCGCTGCGCTCCGGGGGAGGATCATTTGGCCAGCCCCTTCAGCCGATAGAGCGCTTCCAAGGCCTCCCGGGGGGACAGGGCGTCGGGGTCGAGGGCGGCCACCGCCTCGTCCACGGCGGACTTCAGCGGCACGGCCGGGGGCTCCATGACGGCGAACAGGGGCAGGTCGTCGAGACGGCCCTGCGCGGCCTTCTCTGACTCCAGCCGGTCCAGTACGGCGCGGGCGCGAGCCACCACCGCCGGAGGGACGCCCGCCAGTTTCGCCACCTGGACGCCGTAGGAGCGGTCGGCGGCGCCGGGCGAGGCCTCGTGCAGGAAGACGAGTTCGCCGTTCCACTCGCGCGCCTTCATCGACAGGTTGCAGACGTGGTCCAGCCGTTCCTCCAGCCGCGCCAGCTCGTGATAATGGGTGGCGAACAGGGTGCGGGACCGGTTCACGTCGTGCAGGGCCTCGGCGCAGGCCCAGGCGATGGCCAGGCCGTCGTAGGTCGCGGTGCCGCGCCCGATCTCGTCCAGCACGACGAAGCTGCGATCCGTCGCCTGGGTCAGGATGGCGGCGGTCTCGACCATCTCCATCATGAAGGTGGAACGGCCCCGCGCCAGATCGTCGCCCGCCCCGACCCGGCTGAACAGGCGATCGACGACGCCCAGCCGCATCGACTGCGCCGGCACGAAGGCCCCGGCCTGGGCCAACACGACGAGCAAGGCGTTCTGGCGCAGGAAGGTCGACTTGCCCGCCATGTTCGGGCCTGTGACGATCGACAGACGCGCGCAACCGGCCCCATCGCCGTCCAGCCGACAGTCGTTGGGGGTGAAGGGATCGCCCGCCTTCTTGACCGCTGCCTCGACCACCGGATGGCGGCCGGCTTCGACGGTGAAGCAGCGGCTGTCGTCGACCACGGGGCGGACGGCGTCGACCTCCTCGGCCCATTCGGCGAGGGCGGTGGTGGCATCGAGTTCGGCCATGGCTTCCGCCAGAGCCTGGAGCGGGCGGGCGAGCCCTTGCACCGTCTCCCGCCAGGTCTCGAAAGTCTCGGTCTCCATGGCCAGGGCGCGATGACCGGCCTGGCTGATCTTCGCATCCAGTTCCGACAGTTCGAGGGTGGTGAACCGCACCTGGGCCGCCAGGGTCTGGCGGTGGATGAAGGGGCTCTCGGGGCCGGCGCGGAACAGGGGTTCGGCGTGCTTGGCCGTGGTCTCGAGGAAATAGCCGAGCACGGCGTTGTGTTTGATCTTGAAGGGCACGCCGCTGTCGGTCACGGCGCGGGCCTCCAGATCGGCGACGACGCGACGGCTGTCGTCGCGAAGGGCGCGGGCCGCGTCGAGCTCGGGCCGGAAGCCGGGCTGCACGAAGCCGCCGTCGCGCGCGACATGGGGCGGCTCGGGTGACAGACCCTCGGCGAGGTCGAGCATCAGCCGCGACAGGTCGGGCGACGGGGTCAGGCGATCCAAGCACGCCGTGATGCGTGCGGGCGGGCCGGTCAGGGGATCGGGCGAGACAGTGAACAGCCCCGCCAGAGCCTCGGCGATGGTCAGCCCCGAGCGGATGGCGGCGAGGTCGCGGGGACCGCCCCGGCCGAGCGCCAGGCGGGACACGGCGCGGGCCACGTCGGCGGAGGCGCGCAGGCCGTCGCGAAGGTCGCGACGCAGGCTCCGCCGCTCCAGCAGCCATTCGACGGCGTCCAGCCCCGCGTTGATGGCGGCCGGATCGCGCAGGGGCCGGGCGATGCGTTCGGCGAGCGCGCGCGCTCCGCCCGAGGTGACGGTGCGGTCGATGCAGGCGAGCAGGGACCCTTCGCGCTCGCCGCGCTGGGTGCGGTCGATCTCGAGGCTCAGCCGCGTGGCCGGGTCGATGGCGAGATAGCCGGTCTGGCCCGAGCGGCGCGGCGGCGACAGGGCCGGGACCCTGCCCGCCTGGGTCGTCTCCAGATAGGCGGCGATGAGGCCGAGCGCGGAGACCTCCGCCTCCTCGAAGGCGCCGAAGCCGTCCAGCGACTGGACGCCGTAGAGGCGGGTCACCCGCGCCGAGGCGGCGGCGGGTTCGGCGACGGCCGAGGCCAGGGCCTGCACCACCCCGCCGGAGCCATCCAGCGCCTCGCGCACCTCGGGGTCGGAGAACAGCTTGTCGGTGACCAGCACCTCGGACGGGCGGAAGGCCGACAGGGTGGCGGCGAGATCGGTCAGGTCGCAGGCCACGCAGTCCACCGCCCCGGCCGACAGCTCGACCACAGCGACTGCGGCGCGGCCCCGGCGGAGGGCGACGGCGGCCAGCCGGTTGGCCCCGCGCGCGTCCAGCAGACTGTCCTCGGTCAGGGTGCCGGGGGTGACGACGCGGACGATGTCCCTGCGGACGACCGCCTTGGAGCCGCGCTTCCTGGCCTCGGCCGGATCCTCCATCTGCTCGCAGATGGCGACCTTGAAGCCCTGGCGGATCAGCCGGGCGATATAGCCCTCGGCCGCATGGACCGGCATGCCGGCCATGGGGATGTCCTCGCCCAGATGCTTGCCACGCTTGGTGAGCGTCAGGCCGATGGCGGCCGCCACAACCTCGGCGTCCTGGAAGAACAGCTCGTAGAAGTCGCCCATGCGGAAGAAGAGGATGGCGTCGGGCTGGGACGCCTTGGCCGTCAGGAACTGCGCCATGACGGGGGTGACGCCCTCAAGCGGATCGGTCTTCGGCGGATGCTGCAGGGGCGCGTTCATGGGGTCGCGACAGGGTGACGGAATGCGCAGGCTCGCTCAAGGCCGCAGTCCCGGCTTGCGGCGCGCCTTCGCACCTGCGACATTCCGCCCAGGCGGTTAAGGGAACGCGGTCGAACACCGCGGCTGTGCCCGCAACTGTAGGCGGCGAGGCCGTCGTCCGATCCGGGGCTGATGCTCCGGCGTCACTGGGTCCGTTTCGGCGAGTCCGGGAAGGCGAGGACGGCAGCTGTTGACCCGCAAGCCAGGAGACCTGGCCGCCGACGTCGCTCGCCCCCTGTCCGGGACCAGACAGAGGCGTGGGACCAACCCCTTCCGCCATGCCGGAAGGACGTTCCGTCGAAGCGACCCGATCTCGGAGCCGTCGTCACCCCGGTGGCGGCGGATTGGTCGCTGTCATGACGCCCGGCGCGCGCCGAAGCCGGGCCGACGGAGTCACTTGCCATGAAACGTCTGTTGTTCTGCACGAGCGCGCTGGCCGCGCTCGCCGCGCCAGCGTGGGCCGAGGACGCCGAGGTCCTGATCGCCGATCCCCTGCCCGAGGTGGTGGTGACCGCGACCCGCATCCCGGCCATCGCCCAGCGCACTCCCGGAGCCCGCGTCATCGACGCCCGCGCCATCGAGCAGCGGGGGGCCCTCTTCGCCGCTGACATCCTGGCCGACGTTCCCGGGCTGTCGGTCGTTCGGTCGGGAGCCTTCGGCGGGCCGACCCAGGTCCGCATCCGGGGGGCCAACCCGGGCAAGACCCTGGTGCTGGTGGACGGGGTGCCGGTCAATGACGCGGCCGAGATCAACGGGGCCTATGACTTCTCGGGCTTCGAACTGGGCGATATCGATCGGATCGAGGTGCTGAGCGGGCCGCAGTCGTCGCTGTGGGGATCGGACGCCATCGGCGGGGTCATCGCCTTCACCACGCGCGAGGTTGACGGGGTCCGCGCCGAGGCCGAGGCCGGGTCGTTCGACACCCTGCGGGGTCGGCTGGCAGCCGGGGTGGCCAACGACACCTATTCGGTCGGTGCGTGGGTCTCGCGCTTCTCGACTGACGGGATCAGCGCCGCCGACGAGGCGAACGGCGCGACCGAGACCGACGGGTTCGACAACACCACGATCGGGGCGCGGGGGCGCTATGCGCTGTCGGCCACGGCGCGGGTGGACGGATCGGTGCGATGGTCGAGGAGCGAGGCGGACATCGACGGATTTCCCGCCCCGGCCTTCGCCCTGGCCGATACGCCAGACACGACCGAAAGCGAACAGTGGTCCGGGTTCGCCCGCCTGTCGCTCCAGGCCCTGGGACTGTCGCACCAGCTCAGCCTGTCGGCGTCAGACATCACGCGCGACACCGTCTCCAGCTTCCCCTCGACCTTCGAGGCCAATCGCCAGGTCTGGCGCTGGCAGGCGGACGGGGCCGCAGAGGAGCGGCTGACCTATGCGTTCGGGGCGGAGCGCGAGGACACCGAGGGCAGCGTCTCCACCGGCGCGGTCGAGGACCTGGGCACCACCTCGGTGTTCGGCGTGGCCTCGTTCGGGGCGACCGACCGTCTGAGCCTGACCGGGGCGCTTCGCTGGGACGACACCGACGACTTCGGCTCCGAGACGACGGGCCGGGTGTCGGCGGCGCTGGACCTGGAGGGGGGCTTCATCCTGTCGGGGGCCTGGGGCACGGGCTTCAAGGCGCCCTCGATCAGCCAGGCGGTCTGCGACTTCTGTTTCTCGGCCGCGCCCTTTCCTGCCCTGACGCCCGAACGCGCTGACAGCGTGGAGGTGGCCCTGGGCTGGACCGCGCCGGACGGGCGGCTGGACGGGCGGATCACCGTCTATCGGCTGAACGTCGAGGACCAGATCAGCTATGTCTTCGATCCCGTCACCTTCGACGCCGTCTATGTGAACATCGCCGAGACGCGGACGGACGGGATCGAGGTCGAGGGCCGGGCGGCGCTGGGTGCGTTCTGGGGGGGCGGTTTCGACCTCACGGTCGCCTATGCCTGGACCGATGCGCGCGACGAGACGACCGATGCGCGGCTGCTCAGGGTGCCCGAGCACGCGGGATCGGCGACGCTGGGCTGGTCAGGCGAGCGGCTGTCGGGCGCGCTGACGGTCCGGGCCGAGGGCGATCAGGACGATGCGGGCGGGGTGCGCGACGGCTTCGTCACGGCGAATCTCAACGCCTCATATGCCCTGACCGACCAGGTGTCGCTGACGGCGCGGATCGAGAACCTGGCCGACGAGCGGTATCAGCAGGTGTTCGGATACGGCGAGCCGGGGCGGTCGGCCTACGTCGGCGTCAGGCTGCGCTACTGAAATCCTCCCCCGCTGGGGGCTTGCGGTCGGCTCGTATACGAGCCGATCCTCAAGGATGCGCAGCGAAGCGAAGCAGACGGAGCGGGCTCGCAACGAACGACGCCGTTCGCGGTCGGCCCCCTCCACCGCTTCGCGGTCCCCCTCCCCCTAGGGAGGAGGATCATCAGGCTGCGTTACTGATCGCGTGGGGGGAGCTGGCCGTGAGCGCGGCCGGTTCCTCCAGCGCCAGGGTCGCCCAGTCGAGGTCGGGGCACGGGGCGTGGGCGGCGGCGAGCACGGCGCGCATCTCGGCGGCGGAAGCCACCGAAGCGATCACGGCGGCGACGGGCGGCAGGCCGAGACAGAAGGCCAGCGCCGCCTGCATTGGGTCGATGCGCGCCTCGGCCAGACGCCGGCGCGTGCGCGACAGGGCGACGCCGTGGCCCTGAAGATGCGTCGGCAGGGTCTCGCGTGTGGCGAACAGCAGGCCGCGCGCGAACACCGAAGAGACATGAACGTCGACGCCGAGACCCGCGAGATCGGACAGGACCCCCTCGGTCACGGCGCGCTGGTCCAGGATGTTGCACGGGATCTGGACCACGTCGGGTTGGAAGCGGCGCGCCAGAAGCGTCGGTCCGTCCTCCATCGTCGCCAGAAAGCCGATGCGACGATACAGGCCCCGATCCTTCAGCGCCTGCATCCGGTCCCACAGTGCGCGGCCCTCGGCGCCCGCGAGATCGCCGGCGCCGGAGGCCAGCAGGACATCGCCGCGCGGCAGGCCCATCCGCTCCAGCGAGCGACGGGCGCGCGCCTCGACACGGTCCAGACCCTCGGACAAGGCGACGGCGCGGACGCTGACGGAAAAGGGCGAGGGGAAGGGCCAGGCCTGGCCCAGCAGCCGCTCCTGATCGCCCTGCGGCCGGCAGGCCACCAGGCGCACGCCCGCGTCGGCGGCGGTCTGGAGCAGGGACCGCATCGCGTCCTCGCGGGCACCCGAGGGCACAGGAAGGGCGCGCTCGGGCTCCGTCACGACGGCGAGCGCCAGCTTGGCGACGGGCGAGGGTTCGGCGGCGAATGTCACCCAGCCACCCTGACCGGCAAAGTTTAAGGGAGACCTAGGGAGATGCTGCCGAAACCTTACTGAACGAACGGAGGTTGGTCTTCATCCCCCATCGCAGCGGAACATCCGCGGGGGTGTGGCGTTCAGCGGACGAGGCCTCTATTTACGGCTAAGCTGACACAGAACGGAGCGCGCATCATGGCGACGACCAAGGCTCGGGAAGACATCAAGAACGACCTGAACACCCTCAAGGAGGATCTGAAGGTCGGCGCGCGCGAGGAAGCCGCGCGGCTGAAGACCAAGGCGGCCCAGGCCGAGGCCCGACTGCGCGCCAAGGCCGCAGAGGCCGACGCCCGCATCCGCGAACGCGCCGAAGTCGTGCGCGAGCAGGCGCGCGACTATTACGACCAGGCCCGCGTCCGCAGCCGCGAATACTATGACGACGCCTCCGAGCGGTTCGACGAAGCCCAGCGCTATGTCACCGAGCGGGTGCAGGAGCGTCCGATCCAGTCGACCGCGATCGCGCTGGGCGTCGGCGTGGTGCTCGGCCTCCTGCTGGCCGGTCGCCGTCGCTGATGATCGGCAAGAACGTCGTCAAGAAGCTGTCGGCGGCCCTGGTGGTCGCCGGCTGCGCCTTCGTCGCCGTCGTGGCCCTGGGCGCGACGGTCTATTACGCCCTGGCGCTGGTCCTGCCGCCGCTGGGCGCGGCCGCCATCACGGCGGGGCTGTTCGCCCTGATCGCGGTGATCGTGGCGGTGGCCTTCCTGGGAGCCGCCGGCGCTCTGGAACAAGAAGAGGAAGAGGAGCCCGAGGGGCTGGGGGCGCGCGCCTTCACCCTGTTCCGGCAGCGTCCGATCCTGGGATCGGTCGCGGCTCTGGCAGGGGGTTACATCTTCCTGCGCAATCCCGCCCTGGCCACCATGGTGGCCGCGGCCTTCACCGAGAAGTCACACGGCCGCCGCTACCGTCGCTAAGAGCGATCAGCCGCCGAAATCCAACGCCGCGCTCCGAAAGGGCGCGGCGTTTTCGCCTTAGACCGCCGCCGCCTCCCGGGCCCCGGCATGGGTCGGGTCCGGCGCGGTCTCGGCGTGGCGGGTGTCCTGTCGGCGCGGCAGGCGCCAGACCTCGGCCGGGGCGAAAGCCGAGCCGTCCCAGGCGATCACCGTCACCACGATCTCGCGCGCGGACCACTCGATCTGGTTGAAGCTGGGCGGCGCGCCCCGCTCGCGATGCGACAGGGTCCCGCAGCCGATCGCATAGGAACGGCGGTCCGACATATCGATCGGCAGGGCGAAAGGCACATGGACATGGCCCGTGGTGATCAGATCGACGCCGGCCTCGGCGAAGATCAGGGCCGCCTCGCCACCGCGCTTGACCTCGCCGGTCATGGGCGCGCCGATCATCTCGATCAGGGGATGGTGGCAGGCGAGGATCCGCAGGGCCCCGACGGGTGCCTGGCGCAGGGCCTCGGCCGCGCGGCGGGTCTGGTCCAGATCAATGACGCCCTTGGACCAGTTGGACCGGGCCTGCCATCCGCGCGCCGTGACGACGCCGCGCACCATGACGCTGTCGGACACGAACTCACCGTCGTGCGCGGGATATCCGGTCGCGGTCTCGAACGCCCGCCACGGGTGGAACAGCCGCGCCGACAGGCTGTAGTAAGGCACGTCGTGATTGCCGACGATGACGAAGCGCGGTTCCGGCATGGCGCGGATCCAGTCGGCGGCGGCGGCGAACTCGTCCGGCAGGCCCTTTTGCGTGATGTCGCCCGTGATCAGGATCAGGTCCGGCGGCGTCGCATGAGCATAGTCGAGCGCGGCCGCGCAGGCCCGCCTGTGCTCGACCCCGAAATGGACGTCGGAGAACTGAAGCAGCCGCCCCACCGGCATCAAACGCTGTCTTCCGCGGCCGGCGGCATGGGTGCCAACGCACGGAAGGCCTTGGGCACGAAGCGGACGGTCGTGTCATGCGGCAGAAGGGTCGGTTCGCCGTCCAGCACAGCCGGGATGCGGGAGCGGGCGCGGATTCGGATGCGGCGCGCGGCCTGGGTCACGACCGACGGGTCCTGGCGCCAGTCGCTGAACAGGGCGCTCGCCGCCAGACGGAAGGCCTGGGCCGCGTCGTCGGGGTCCATGGCGGCGGCTTCCAGCCCGACCGGCTCGTCCAGGGCGCGCGAGATCATCGGGCTGATCAGGACCAGGGCCTCGCTGCGGCGAACCTTGCCGCCGTCCAGTTCGACGCGGATCTTGCCGGAAAAGGCGCGCTTCAGCGCGCGGCGGCCGTAGGTCCAGGCCAGGCTGAGCTTGCCCGTCCGCATGGCCTCGCGGGCCGGAGCCCACAGGGCGGGCGAGCCGAAGATGCCGGCGCAGTAGAAGGCCTCGCCCTCGACGATGCCGCCGGAGACGGTCTGGGCCGCGCCGTTCTCGAGCGCGTCGCGCAGGGCGGCCTTCCAGTCGGTGGTGCCATACAGCGCCTTGGGCAGCATGTTCATGGTGCCGCCCGGCAGGGGCGCGATCAGGGGGCCGTCATGGCCGGCGCGCGAGGCCACCGCGCGAGCGGTGCCGTCCCCGGCCAGCACGAACAGGACGTCGGGCGCCTGGGCCAGGGCGGCGGCGACCTGATCGTTCAGGGTCGAGCCCACAAGTTCGATGACCGCGGACTGGCAGTCGTACTCGGCCAGGATCTCCTTGACCTCGCCATAGGCGCGCGGGCCGACCGAACCGGACAAGGGATTGACCAGCACGGTGACCCGCGAAAGGGCGACGTGAGGCGTCAGGACGCGCGGCTCGACGACGGCGACCTCGGTGGAGGCGTCCAGAGTGTCGTCAGGCGCGGGCATCAGGGCATCGGTCATCCCCGCCGAACGCGCCGATTGAAGGCCCGTTCCGGCCAAGCGTCACTATTGCGCCTGAAGCGTCTCTGCGGTCGTGGCGGCACCCGCTTCCAGGGCGTCGCCGGTCCGCTCGGCGGCTTCACCCGCGGTGTCGGCCGCGGCCTCGGCGGCCTCGGGCGCCTGGCCGGCGGCTTCACGCACGGTTGAAACGCCAGCGGTGATCCAGCCGTCCATCAAGGCCCCGCCCTCGGCCAGCGACTGCTCCTTGATGCCCAGCGCCGCTGTCAGCACGCCGAACAACGCCAGCAAGGTCACGATCAGGCCGACGAAACCGCCGCCCCCGCCGCCCCCGCCGCCCCGGCGCTTGGTGCGCGCCCAGACGGGACTGGCGCTGTCTTCGGCCATACGGACCGGTTCAGGAAAACGCATCGAACAAAACCCCCTGCGAACTGATGTCTCGTCGAACCTCGCCCCTCGCGAAGCCGACGTCTCAGTCTATGTCATCGTTAAGAGCGAGCATAGGCGGGGAACCTGCGCCATAATCCAGCGTTCTCGCTCACGGGGCGAACATCAGGGATGAAGGACTAGACCCATGAAGAAGGCGATTATCGCGATCGGGGCCGCCGGCCTTATGGCCACGGCCTGTGCCAGCGATCCTTACGGCTACGGCGGCGGCACCAATGAAACGGTCCGTCAGGGCGCTATCGGCGCAGGCATCGGCGCGGTCGCCGGGGCCATCATCGGCAACAACGTCGGCTCGGGCAACGCCGGAACCGGCGCGCTGATCGGGGCCGCCGTCGGCGGCACCGCCGGCGCCATCCGCGGCTCCAACCAGGACCGCAACAACCAGCAGCGCTACCGCGACAACCGTGGCAACTACTACTACTGCTACGACAACCGTCAGGACGAGTGCTATTGGGAAAACGGTCAGCGTCGCTACTAGGGCGCTGAATATTAAGAGTTTTCAGGGCGGCGCGTCGGAAGGCGGGCCGCCCTTTCTCGTCACAGGCTTTTGCAGCGCAGGGAGACGGCGATGACGACCGGACAGAGGGTGGTGGTGGCGGGGCTGTTGGCGGCGGGGCTGGCGAACTGTTCGTCGCTGGGGATGGACCGTGCCGACCTGGTCGCCACGCCGGACGCGTGCGGCCCCAAGCGGTTCGACGTCTATTTCGCCGAGAACGAGGCCGGGCTGACGGACGCCGCGCGCGCCGCGATCGCCTCGACGACGACGCAGCTGCAGGGATGCGAGATCCGGTCGGTGCGGGTGCTGGGGCTGGCCGACGCCACGGGCGCGGCAGCGGCCAACCAGACGCTGTCGGAGCGGCGCGCCCTGGCGGTGGTCGAGGCGCTGGCGGCCCAGGGCTGGCCCGCCCCGGCGTTCGAGGTCGGGGCGGCGGGCGACGCCGGCGCGATCACGCCGGGTGGGGTGGAAGAACCCCTGCGTCGCCGGACCGAAGTGCTGGTCACCGCCGTTCCGAGGTAACGTCCGGCCCCGATCCGACGAAGGCGCGGCGACGGGCCGCCATGGCGTCGGGCCCTGCCTGTCGATAGACAGAGGCTTTCACGCCGGGAGACCCCTATCCGTTGCGCCTGATCGTCTTCATCCTGCTGGCCTGGTCGCTGACGGTCGGGGCGGTCGTCGCCCAGCCGGCGGTCAGCCTCGCGCCGACCGCCGCCGCGGCGGGACCGCAGCGGACGGTGCGGATCGAGGCCGAGTTGGTCGCCATGAGCGGCTGGGCCGCGCCGGGATCGACGGCGATCGTGGCCATCCGCCAGCAGATCGAGCCGGGCTGGCACACCTATTGGCGTAATCCGGGCGATTCCGGCGGGCCGACGACGCTGGACTGGACCCTGCCGGGCGGCGTGGTGGCGGGTGACATCCTGTGGCCGGTGCCGGAACGCCAGCGGCTCGCCGACCTGATGAACTATGGCTATTCGGACCGGGTCTTCCTGCCGGTTCCGATCGAGATCCCCACGGACGCCCGGCCGGGGACGACCCTGCCGCTGTCGGTCGATGCGCTGTTCCTGGTGTGCAGCGACGAGATGTGCGTGCCGGACGAACTGACGCTGAGGCTGGACCTGCCGGTGCGGGCGGGGGCGGCACCGCTGGACCCGCGCTGGGGGGCCGAGATCCAGGCCGTGGTCGAGAGCGCGCCGCGTCCGGCGGGGATCGAGGCCAGAGCGACCCTGACCGGCCAGACCCTGACCCTGACCGCGACCGGGGGGCCGTTGTCGGGGATGGAGAGCGAGCGGGCCTGGTTTTTTCCGTTCGATACCGGCGTGATCCAGCATGCGGCCACGCAGCCGGGTGAGCGCGGGCCGGACGGGCTGACGCTGAACCTGCAGATCGGCGGGGCCCTGAGGACCGGAGGCCTGACCGGTCCGATCGGCGGGGTGCTGGTCACCGACGCGGGGGCTTGGGAGATCACGGCCGAGTCTGGGCCACCGCTGGCGGGAGCGGGCGGTGGCGGTGCGCTGGACCTGTCCGAGGGCGAAGCGGGCGGTCCGGCGATCGACTGGGCGGTGTTCGCCCAGGCGGCGGCCTTTGCCCTGATCGGCGGGCTGATCCTGAACCTGATGCCCTGCGTGTTCCCGGTGCTGGCCATGAAGGCGGCGTCGCTTGCGAAAGCGGCCCATGAGCCGTCCGAGGCCCGGCGCGACGGGATCGCCTTCACCGGCGGGGTCCTGGTCACGTTTCTGATCCTGGCGGGGGTCCTGCTGGGGCTGAGGGCGGCGGGAGAGGCTGTCGGCTGGGGGTTCCAGCTGCAGTCCGCCCCGGTGACGGCCGGGCTGGCCTTGCTGATGCTGGCCGTGGCGCTGAACCTGTCGGGCGTGTTCCACATCGGCGCGGGCCTGCAGTCCGCCGCAGGGTCTGGCCCGCTGTCGAGGCTGCCCGGCGGCGTGGGGGCCTTCTTTACCGGGGTGCTGGCGGTTGTGGTGGCCGCGCCCTGCACCGCCCCTTTCATGGCCTTCGCGCTCGGGGCCGCCCTGGTCATGCCCGCGCCTCTGGCTCTGATCGTCTTTCTGATGCTGGGACTGGGTCTGGCATTGCCCTATCTGGCGGTCAGCCTGTCGCCGGGGCTGCTGGAGCGCCTGCCCAGGCCCGGGCCGTGGATGGACCGGCTGAAGGGGGTTCTGGCCTTTCCGATGTATGGCGCGGCCCTGTGGCTGGGCTGGGTCTTCCTGAACCAGACGGGTGCGGACGCGCTAGGCCTGCTGTTCGGGGCCGCCCTGGCCCTGGCGCTGGCGGCGTGGCTGTGGGGCCAGGCGCAGGTCTCGGGCGGGCGGATCGCGGCGGGCGTGGCGACGGTGTCGGTGCTGGCGGTCGCGGGCCTGTCGGTCGCGGCGGTGCGGGCCCCGCGCGTCGAGGCGGGCGCGAGCGCCGGGACTACTGCCCTCGCCTCCCAGCCCTGGTCACCCGAGGCCGTGGCGGCGGCCAATGCCGAGGGACGGACGGTGCTGGTCAACTTCACCGCCGACTGGTGCGTGACCTGCAAGATCAACGAGCGCGCCGCCCTGTCCTCGCCGCGCGTCGCCGAGGCCCTGTCGGCGGCGAACGCCGTCTATATGGTTGGGGACTGGACCCGGCGCGACGACGCCATCGCCGCCGAGCTGGAGCGGCGCGGCCGATCCGGCGTGCCGCTTTATCTGGTGCACCGGCCGGGCGAGACCGAACCGCAGATCCTGCCGCAGCTTCTGACCGAGGGCGTCGTGCTCGACGCCCTGGGCGGATGACCCTCAAGCCCTGACGACGGAGGCGACCCCATGAGACCCTCGTTCCGCATCCTGATCCCGACCCTGGCCGCGATGGCCCTGGCCGCCTGCCAGCAGGCCGAGGCCCCGGCCGCCGAGACCGCCGCGACGCCCGCCGCTACCACGGCGACCGAGGCCCAGACGGGCCTGGCCTCCGCCTTCACCCTGGTCGACGCCGAAGGGACCCAGCGGTCGCTGGCCGATTTCCGAGGCAAGACGGTCGTGATCGAATGGACCAACGAGGGCTGCCCCTATGTGCAGAAACACCATTCCGCCGGAGCCATGCAGGCGCTCCAGCGTGAGGCCACGGCCGACGGCGTGGTCTGGCTGACCATCGTGTCCTCGGCCCCGGGCAAGCAGGGATACATCGAGGGCGACGCCGCCCGCGCCTATCGCGACACCCATTCGGCCGCCTTCACCCATCTGCTGCTCGATCCGACCGGCGAGGTCGGCAAACTCTATGGGGCGGTGACGACGCCCGACATGCGGGTGATCGACCCTGAGGGCCGAATCATCTTCGAAGGCGGCATCGACGACCGGCCGACCAACAAGGTCGAGGACCTGGAAGGGGCGAACAACTTCGTCCGCGCGGCGCTCGAGGATCTGGAGGCCGGGCGGCCCGTGCGGACGGCGTTCGCCACGCCTTACGGGTGTTCGATCAAGTATCCGGAAGAGGCGTAAAGACAGGCCCCTTCTCCCCTTGCGGTAGAAGATGGCCCGGAGGGCCGGATGAGGGGTATGCCGACGCGCACTCGCCCGGTCGCACAGCCCTCATTTCAAAGACCGAGTGTCACCCCTCATCCGTCAGCCTTCGGCTGCCACCTTCTCCCGCAAGGGGAGAAGGGCGTTAGACTTCAGGCTGCGGGGGGGCCGTTACGACCTCGACGTTGTCGTTCAGCAGGTAGGTGAGTTCGGACAGGGCGGTGGCGCGGGCGGCGGGGCTGTCGGCCGTCTCGACGGCGTCGAGCTTGACCGGAATGTCCTCGGCGATGCCGCGCAGGATGCATTTCAGGTCGCCGTCGGTGCCCCGCTCGGCCAGGATCAGGTGGCCCTGCATGTCGAGGTCGGCGAGGGCCGTGGCGCGGGTGCGGAACTCGGTCCAGCCGGCCGGGACGGCGTCGGGGGTGAAACCTGCCGCCAGGGCTCTTAGCGCCGAGGCGCGGCTCACGATGTCGGCGAACAGGGGCTCTGACGCCACCGACACCGGAGCGCCGGGCACCGCGCCGGGCTGGGCGGCGGCGAGGGCGACCGAGGGATCGGCCAGCAGAAGGGCGGCTGCGAGGGCGACTCCGCAGGACATCGGGGGCTCCTATTCGCGAATCGGCGATTGAACCGGTCTACGCCCCACCCGTAAACGAGACCTTGCTCCCCTTCGAAGAGACCGACCGATGACCGACGCCGCCTGGACCGATTTCGACGCCGCCGCCGCGCGCGACCGCGACGCCCGCATCGCCGACCAGTTCGCGGCCGACCGGGACCGGCTGTCGCGCATGACGGTCGAGGCGGCGGGACTGCATCTGGACATGTCCAAGCAGAGCTGGACGAAGAGGGGCTTCGAGGCCTGTCTGGACCTGGCGCGGGCGACCGGCGTCGAGGCCGCGCGCGGGCGGCTGTTCGGGGGCGAGGCCGTCAACGACACCGAGGGCCGGGCGGTGCTGCATCCGGCGCTGAGGGCGGCCGACGAGGCCAAGTTTCATGCCCTGGGCGAACCCGTATCGGCCGAGGTCGCCGAGGTCCGTCGCGCCATGGTGGACTACGCCGGGGCGGTCCGGGCTGGTCGCGAGACCGGGGCGACCGGCAAGGCGTTCACCGCCATCGTCCATATCGGGATCGGCGGGTCGGACTTGGGGCCCCGGCTGGTGTGGGACGCGCTGAAGCCTCTGGAACCGGCGATCGGCCTGAGGTTCGTGGCCAATATCGACGCCCGGGACATGGCCGAGGCCCTGTCCGGGCTGGATCCCGAGACCACCCTGGTGATCGTCGTGTCCAAGACCTTCACGACGCAGGAAACCCTAGCCAATGCCGAGGCGGCCAAGGCCTGGCTGGCGGCGAGCCTGCCCGAGGCCGGGCGCGAGAAGCATTTCATCGGGGTGACGGCGGCCCCGGAGCGGGCGACGGCGTTCGGGTGCGCACGCACCTTCGCCTTTCGGGACTGGGTCGGGGGGCGGTATTCCCTGTGGTCGGCGGTATCCTTGAGCTGCGTCATCGCCCTGGGGCCCGAGGCGTTCGACGGCCTTCTGGCGGGGGCGCGGGCGATGGACGACCATTTCGTCTCGGCTCCGCTGGAGAGGAACGCGCCGGTCTTGATGGCCCTGGCCCAGGTGTGGAACGTCGATGGCCTGGGGCACCACGCGCGCACGGTGGCCCCCTATGCCCACGGCCTGCGCCGCCTTCCCGCCTTCCTGCAGCAGCTGGAGATGGAATCGAACGGCAAGCGGGTGCGCCGCGACGGCCGGCCCGTGGAGCGACAGACCTGTCCGGTGGTGTTCGGCGAGCCGGGGACGAACGGCCAGCACGCCTTCTTTCAGCAGATCCATCAGGGGCCGGAGGTGGTGCCCGCCGAATTCGTGGTCGTCCGCCGCACCCATGGCGATGCGCCCGGAGCGCCGCTGTGGGCCAATGCGCTCGCCCAGGGCCAGGCCCTGATGCAGGGCAAGACGACAGACGCGGCGCGGGCCGAGCTGTCGGGCGTGGACGCCGCAGAGGCTGACCGGCTGGCGGCGCACAAGACCTTTCCGGGCAACCGGCCCTCGACCACGATCGTGATGGACCGGCTGACGCCCGAGGCTGTGGGCGCGCTGCTGGCCCTCTATGAGCACAAGACCTTCGTCGAGGGGGTGATCTGGGACATCAACAGCTTCGACCAGTGGGGGGTCGAACTGGGCAAGGTGCTGGCCAGGGCCATCCTGAGCGACGTTCAGGCGGGCGCGCCGTCGGCGGGGCTGGACCCGTCGACGGCGGCATTGCTGGCTCGCCTCATGCCCTGATGCGGGGTCGGATCAGTAGTTGCGCCAGCGCCGGTCGTCACGGCGGTCGTCGCGGCGATCCCGACGGTCATCGCGCCGGTCGCGGCGATCGTCGCGCAGGATGGAGCGTTCGCGGCGGTCGTAGCCGTCGCGGCTGTTGATGCCGTTCTCGCGTTCCCAGTGGCCCCGGTTACGCCAGCAGCGGCCGTCGCGGCGATAGTCGCAGTCCGAGCGATAGCCCTGATAGCCGCCGTAGCGGCTGTAGGTCGGGCCGTAGCTGTAGCCATAGGACGATCCGCCGTAGCTGTTGTAGCGACGACGATCGTCGTCTGACGCGGCGGCCCCCAGCGCCGCGCCGGCCAGGGCCCCGCCGGCGACATAGCGACCATCGCCCTCGCCGATGATGGCTCCGGCGAGACCACCGACGACGGCGCCGATGATGGCGTTCTCGGCCGCGTCGTCGTCGTCGCGATCGTGACGGTCGTAGCCACGCCGGTCATAGTAGGCTTGCGCCTCGGCCGGGGCGGCGACGGCCGCGAGACCAGACGACAGGACAAGGGCGGCGGCCCCGGCGACGAACAGGCGATGGATCTTCATGGCGGCCCCTCCAGGCTATCCAGACCGCCACCCTGACCGGTGTCCGGGCGAACGGCGACTGACGAAATCCAATCTGTGATGGAGAAGCTGAACGACCGGGTCAGGAATCCGTTCATCTGCCGTTCATCGGGCCGCCGCGGCCTTGACGCTGTCGGGAGGCAGCCCTATTTGAGCCGCGCGTTAGCACTCGGGAGTGGCGGCTGCCAAAGGCGCGCTCCCCGGCGCTGGCGGAACCGTTCAGAAAGCTCATCGGAGAACACACAGATGGCGTTTCGTCCTCTCGGCGACCGCGTGCTGGTCAAGCGCGTGGAAGAAGAATCCAAGACCAAGGGCGGGATCATCATCCCCGACACCGCCAAGGAAAAGCCCCAGGAAGGCGAAGTGATCTCGGTCGGACCGGGCCTGCGCGACGAGACCGGCAAGGTCAACGCCCTGGAGCTGAAGGCCGGCGACCGCATCCTGTTCGGCAAGTGGTCGGGCACCGAGGTCAAGCTGGAAGGCGACGACCTGATCATCATGAAGGAATCCGACGTCCTGGGCGTGCTGTCCTAAGCACCCGCGTCGCCGACCTTCTTCAACGAAATACATAGACAGGAGCTGCCTCAATGGCTGCCAAGATCGTACAGTTCAACACCGACGCGCGCGACAAGATGCTGCGTGGCGTCAATGTGCTCGCCAACGCCGTCAAGGTGACTCTGGGGCCCAAGGGCCGCAACGTCGTGATCCAGAAGTCCTTCGGCGCGCCGCGCTCGACCAAGGACGGCGTGTCCGTGGCGAAGGAAATCGAACTCGAGGACGCCTTCGAGAACATGGGCGCCCAGATGATCCGCGAAGTCGCGTCCAAGACGAACGACAAGGCGGGTGACGGCACCACCACCGCGACGGTCCTGGCCCAGTCGATCGTCCAGGAAGGCCTGAAGGCCGTGGCCGCCGGCATGAACCCGATGGACCTGAAGCGCGGCATCGACAAGGCGGTCACCGCCGTCCTGGCCGAGATCAAGGCCACGAGCCGCAAGGTCAGCGCCAACTCCGAGATCGCCCAGGTCGGCACCATCTCCGCCAACGGTGACACCGAAGTCGGCGAGATGATCGCCAAGGCCATGGACAAGGTCGGCAACGAAGGCGTCATCACCGTCGAGGAAGCCAAGACGGCCGAGACCGAACTGGACGTCGTCGAGGGCATGCAGTTCGACCGCGGCTACCTGTCGCCCTACTTCATCACCAACGCCGACAAGATGGAGGCCCAACTCGAGGAGCCTCTGATCCTGCTGTTCGAGAAGAAGCTGTCGTCGCTGCAGGCCATGCTGCCGATCCTGGAAGCCGTGGTCCAGTCGGGTCGCCCGCTCCTGATCATCGCCGAGGACATCGAGGGCGAGGCCCTGGCCACCCTGGTGGTCAACAAGCTGCGCGGCGGCCTGCGCGTCGCCGCCGTCAAGGCCCCGGGCTTTGGTGATCGCCGCAAGGCCATGCTGGAGGACATCGCCGTCCTGACCGGCGCCCAGGTCATCTCCGAAGACCTGGGCATCAAGCTCGAGAACGTCACCCTCGACATGCTCGGCAAGGCCAAGAAGGTCACCATCACCAAGGACGACACCACCATCGTGGACGGCGTCGGTGAGAAGGACGCGATCGAGGCCCGCATCTCCCAGATCAAGAAGCAGATCGAGGACACCACCTCGGACTACGACAAGGAGAAGCTGCAGGAGCGTCTGGCCAAGCTGGCCGGCGGCGTCGCGGTCATCCGCGTCGGCGGCTCGACCGAGGTCGAGGTCAAGGAGAAGAAGGACCGCGTCGACGACGCCCTGAACGCCACGCGCGCCGCGGTTGAAGAAGGCATCGTCCCCGGCGGCGGCATCGCCCTGTTGAAGGCGACCAAGGCGCTGGAAGGCCTGACCGGCGACAACCCGGATCAGACGGCCGGCATCGCCATCATCCGTCGCGCCATCCAGGCCCCGATCCGGCAGATCGTCGAGAACGCCGGCGTCGAAGGCTCGATCGTGGTCGGCAAGGTGCTGGAGAACCCCTCGGCCACCTATGGCTTCAACGCCCAGACCGAAGAGTATGTCGACATGATCCAGGCCGGCGTCATCGACCCCGCCAAGGTCGTTCGCACGGCTCTGCAGGACGCGGCCTCGGTCGCCGGCATCCTGATCACCACCGAAGCGGCCGTGGCCGACGCCCCGAAGAAGGCCTCGGGCGGCGGCGCCGGCGGCGGCATGGGCGGCGGCGGCATGGGCGGCATGGGCGACATGGACTTCTAAGCGGAAGGGCGGCGTTCACGCCGCCCGGACGCCCCGGCCCAGGCCGGGGTCCAAGGCTCAGTCACAGGCTGAAAATGAAGAGGGCGGGTCCGGAAACGGGCCCGCCCTTTTTGTTGGCAGGAGCGGCCCCCTATTCCTCGGTGTCGTCCGCCGCTTCAGCCGAATCCGAGACGGAGGCTTCCGTCAGCGCGCCCGATCCCATCAGGTCGTCGGCGTCGATGGTCGGCCCTTCGACGATGCGTTTCAGCATGGCGTCCTGAGCCGGCTCCAGCGCCACGAGACGGGTCAGGACCCGAAGGACGTTCAGGAGCTCCGTGGTGTATTCGCTCGGCCATTCCGTCGGCTGGATCGACGCCAGAGGGGAGTGCGGGCGCCGGTCCCCCATCGGCGGTTTCTCGCGGTCCTCGCGGCGATAGCTCCACCACTGGTCCAACACAACCTTGCCCGACACCTCATAGGCCCGGACCGCCGGACCGACGTTCTCGATGCGGCCGGTACCGAATTTCAGCACGCGCTGGCCCTCGTCATAAGCCAGATCGTGCGGCATCTCGGCCAGGGTCTTGGGCAGGGCCTTGGCGACGGTCGGCTCGGCTTCCGCCACCCGGACCTCGCCGCCACGACCGTCCTGGAAACGTTCGCCGAAGGCATGCAGCCAGATCACCTCACGGCCGAGCGCGACGGCCTGCGTGAACAGGTCGCCGTCGGCGGTGATCGGAATCCGCAGGCCGGGCTGCTTCAGGTCGCCCCGGAACCGCGCCACATAGGCCGGATGGGCCGCGACCGCGGCGATATAGGCCATGACGTCCTCGGCCCCAACCATAGTCCCATAGGCCTCACCCAGCGCCTTGAGCAGGCCCGGCGACACGTTCGGGATCGTCGCCTGCGCATCGGCCCAAAGCGGCAGGGCGCGGCCACCGCGTCCATTGTAGTGATCAAGTTCTGGTATCAATCCGGTGACCGTAAGCGCGGGGCCTGATCTCGGAGGGATCGCTCGAAGCGCCGTCAGATATACCTGTTTCGTCGAATGCGATTTCCATAGCGTCGGATTGGCTTGGTTGATCAATCGAGCGTCGGGTAACACCCATTGCCGATCGAACGAGCGGAATCCGTATCGCACAGGCTGAGAGCCAAGCCCCTTGTCCTCGTCCACGGAAAGCGGCGGATGAGGATGTCCCTCCAGTGATGCCTTGACCTCCTTGGTCAAGTGCTTGTCGCCCGGCTTGCCGTTCCGAAGATGCGGATGGAACAGCACCGACTTCTTCGCCGGATCCTTCTCTCCGATCAGACGGTTCCAACGGTCCTTCAGGGACTGCGCATCCGGCGCGATCACCCAGGTCCGGCCCGTCATGACACCTGAGCCATTGTAGATGAACAGGTCCTCCAGAGCCGGATAACCGACCCAGCTGGCCTCGCCCGGCGGCAGGAAGGGCGCTCGCGCCTCGTCGGGCGCCGCGACCCAGCCATCGTCGTCCAGGCCGATGGCCGACAGGGCCGCGAACTTCTCGGCGCGAGGGCCCTCCGGCAGGGCGCGGAACCGCACCCGCGCCGGCGTCGCCGGACTGTCCTTGGATTTCCGCAGGGCCATGACGATGCAGACCGTCTGCTGCACCCCCTCGAAGATTCGGGTGGCCACCGGCGGCTGATGACCCTCCGGCGAACAGTCGATGACCCAGATCTCGTCGGCGTCGCGGCGCAGGTCCGACCGCATCTTCTGGAAGCCCGGCCCGTTCAGGAAGCCCGCCACGGTGATGAAACAGACCACGCCCTTGCGCTTGGTCCAGTCCTCCACCTCGGACTTGTCCGAGCCGGTGCGGAAGGTGTCGCCGCCGAACACCTTCCACGCCGCCCAGCGCCAGAAATAGACATAGAGATTTCTAAGATGTTTGGCGTGGGCGCCGACGCCCCATTCGGCGGGCGGCTGCCAGTCATCCAAGGGCGTCTTCTGTTTCGGACCGCGATCCTCGACCCAGCCGCCCAGACCCTTGGCCTTTTCCTTGTAGGGCGGATTGCCGAGAACGACGTCGATCGCCTCTTTGCGCTTGATCTGGGCCGCGTCGATCCGCGACTGGGCGAAGGCCTTCATCGGGGTCGGGACATAGGCCGAGGCCTCGTCCGGATCAGCCAGGGTGTCGGTGATGTAGAGGCGCAGGCCGTTGCCGAGCGCTTCCTCGATCCTGGCGCGCTCCTCGTCCGTCTCATCGCCGGTCAGAACGAGGTCGATCAATTCGGCCAGCAGCCTGAGTTGGGCCACAGCGAACGGCCCGAACTGGAGTTCGAACCCGATCAATCGTTTGAGGGAATCCTGAATCGCAGCGGCGACCGCGCCCCTGCCCTCGGCCGCCTCGACCGTGCGCGCGATCCGGCCGAGCACGCCCAGCAGGAAGGTCCCCGTCCCCACCGCAGGGTCCGCCAGCTTCACCTCGCCCGACGCCAGACCGCGCGACAGGTTGAAGCGGTCGGGAGAGACCAGGGCCTCGTCTACCAGTCGCACCATGGCCGTCACAACCTCGGGCGGGGTGTAGTAGCTGCCGGTCTTTTTTCTCAGCTTGGTGTCGTACCGCTGCAGGAACAGTTCGTAGAAATACAGCCACGCCTCGGGCGCGCCCTTCGACAGGGTTTTCCAGTTCACGACGTCCAGCACCCGCACCAGGGTCTGGATCGAGGTCTCCAAGAGATGTGCGTCCTCGGCCGGTTCGGTGAGAAGGTTCAGCGCCGTGCCGATCAGAGTATTGGTCTGTTTCAGCGCCTTGCCGGCCCCGTCCAGACCATCCGCGAGCGTGATGCCGCGCGCCTTGGCCATCAGAAGGCCGAAGGTCACCGCCTGGGCGTATCCATCGGCAAACTCGGCGTCCGTCGCGTCGGGCAGCAACAACTGTTGCCAGTCCTCGCGCAAGCCGGTCAGGGCCGGAGCTTCCAGCGCCAGTTGTTCCTCGACCTCGTCCCGCAGCAGACGACATAGCCGGGCCGTGATGCGGGCCAGTTGCTGAGGCGTCTTGGGCGCGATCTGGAACGGGTTCCAGCTCAGGAAATCCGAAACCAGCGCGGCCAGGGCCGGCGGGGCCGTCAGCTTCGCGCCCGCCGTTTCGATGTCGCCGCCGAGATGGATGATCTCGCCAACCTTCTCGCCATCCCGCCACAACGAGAAGGACTGCCCGTCGGTGTAGATCAGGTTGGGCAGGGCCTTCAGCTTCTCCCACTGCTCCTTGTCGTGCTTGTCGCCGAACTTACGGGGGTCAGCGCCCTTGCCGGGGGCCTTGACCTCGATGTGGCCGACCAGCGCCTTGTGCAGGGTGACGGCGAAGTCGGGTCTGACCATCAGCTGAGACAGCGCGCTCTCGCCGACCAGACCCACAGATCCGTCCGGCAGGCCTGCGACGCTCGCCAGGTCGCCGAACAGCACTTCCAGGGGATTTCGAAGCTGATCCTCGGGCTGGCCTGTCGCTCCTGGGTTATTCAGCTTGTCCTTCGCGGCCTTGCCGAACCGGGCCACGGCCTCTTCAAGCGTCGTCGTCATCCACAGTCCCCTCAACAGGCCTTGATCGCTTGGGGAGTGTGCGGATGCAACCGTGATGAGCACTGGACGTCGGCTCGAATCGCCGGATGATGGAAGCATGTCGCAACCCGACCTCTTTGGCTCGACGCCCCAGCCGCTTCCTCAGCCGGACCCGGAGGCGGTGCGCAGGCGGATGCGAGATTTGCTGCGCACCCTTCGCGAGGCCGACGTCATGCCCCTGACCGACAAGGAGTTGCGGTTCTGGCGTACCGTCGCGCCTCAGACCACGCGTTGGCTTGAGCCTGACGAACGGGCCTCGATACTGGCCGAGCTTGATGCCCAGATGGATCGCCTGATCCGGAAAGCGGCCTGACGGGGTTGCACCCATAGCCTTGGCGCGCATCGAAGTTGCGTTTTGGCGCTCAATGCAGTCTCCCGCCCTCCCCGTCCCGGAGCCCGCCGACTGCAATCTTCCCCGGCCTCAAACCGCCAACACCGCCAATCTGATGGCTGTCGGGCCGCTGTTAGCGCAATTTCCGCGCCTCGACCGTCGCCTTTTCAAGGGCTTGCGGGAAAACGAGGGACGCGAGCGCGCCTTGGACTGTGGGCCCCTGATAATGCGGGGATGGAAAACACAGCACAGACGAGCGGGCGTCTCAGGCGCTCTGTGGTCGCCTCTCTGCGGGGCGAGGATCCGGGGCCGGAGGGGCAGAAGCGACATCGGACCGGGTATTTCGTGGCCGGGGAACGGGTCTGGAGACGGATCGAGATCGGGTTCTCGGCCGGGGCGACGGCGGAATGGCTGTCGGTCAAATACGGGCCGGCGCTGCGGACCATCCATGCGCGGGCCAGGGCCGGGGGCTGGCGCAAGACCGACATCGCCCTGAAGGCGGACGCGGCGTGGGACGCCGTGGAGGACGAGACGCGCCTGGCGGAGGAGACGCGGGCGGCTGTGCGGGCGGCGTCGGCCAAGGCTGCGAGGGGCCGGGAGCCGGTGAAGGCGGCGATCCGGGAGGCGGGCGAGGGGGACCTGGTGGCGGTCGATCTGGAGCGGGCCGTGCGGGCGGCCCAGGCCAGGGCGGTCGCGGCGATTGAGGCCGGGGATCCGAAGGCGGCGCAGGAGTTCCTGAAGCTGGCGCGGATGCTCGAGGGGGAGGGCGCGGCGGAGACGGGCGTCGGGGAGCCCTCGGCGCAGGATGCGGCGGCGCTGGCCTATGTGCTGGAGCGGCTGGAGGCGGAGGGGTGAAAGGACATTCCAGCGGCGCGACCGCTCGGCGCGCCCCCCGGTGCGATCTCCGATCGGCCGGAGGACAGGCCATGCCTCTCTGCTTGAGCGCGGAAAGAACCCCTCCGTCTCCCCCGCTTCGCTCCGGATCCACCTCCCCATTCCTTCGGAACGGGGAGGAGACAGGGGCGCGCGCGATCGTGGCGCGGGCGGCGTGGCGGCGGGCGTCGCATGAGGCGCAGCAGGCGCCGGAGGGTGGGTGGCGGACCTGGGTGTTTCTGGGCGGGCGGGGAGCGGGAAAGACGCGGGCGGGGGCGAGCCCGGACCGGGCCGACGCCCTGGTCTGGGCGGTGACGGACCTGCTGATCGACCGGGCGGGGGCGAGGCCCAGGGCGCGGGCGGCCTGAGCCCCTTGCAACGCTTTGGGTCGGCCCGCATTCGTCGAGCATTTCGGATCGACCGGCCAGGCGGTGCTGGAAGCGCCTGCCGGATGGACCTGGAAGGGGTCATCTCCAAGAAGCTGGGTACTCCGTATACGGCAGGACGAAGCGCCGACTGGGTCAAGTCCAAGTGCCGGGGTCGCGACGAGGTGGTCATCGGCGGCTGGTCGTCGGAGGGTGGCACGCGATTCCGATCGCTGCTGGTGGGGGTCAAGGACAAGACCGGCAACGGCCTGCGCTGTCTCGGCCGGGTCCAACCCCCGGCTGAAGCTGATCGATGTGGCGGCGGTCGATGTCGGGGGGCTGGTGGCGATCGGCCAGTCGGCCGGGCTGGACCCGACGCTGTTCACTCTGTGGACCTACGCCACCCTGCTGAAGAAGCCCGATCCGTGGACGGACTTTCGCGCCTCGGCCGCGAGCCTGAAGCCGGCGCTGGAGCGGATGGGTCTCCGAATCCCCGGCCGACCTAGATGCCCGCGTACCATTCGTAGCCGCGATCGGGCCAGTAGCCGCCACGCGGGCCCGGCATGGCCTCGAAGCTGTCGACCGCCTCGATCCGGCGGATGTATTTTGCCTGTTTGTAGCCCAGCTGCCGCTCGACCCGGAGCCTCAAAGGGGCCCCATTTGGCACGCCCAGGGTCTGGCCGTTCATGTCATAGGCCAGGATGGTCTGGGGGTGCATGGCGTCGACCAGGTCGATGCTCTCGTAGTAGCGCGGTCCGTCCTCGGTCTGGGTCAGGGCGTCGAAGCAGTGGAAGACGATGTAGCGGGCCTCGGGCCTGAGCCCCGCCTCTTCCAGCAGGGTCTCCAGCCGGACGCCGGTCCACTGTCCGATCGCGGTCCAGCCCTCGACGCAGTCGTGCTTGGTGATCTGCGTGCGGGCGGGGCGTTCGCGCAGGTCGGCCAGCGACAGGCTGAGCGGCTGCTCCACCAGGCCGTCGATCATCAGGCGATAGTCGGCGAACCCCCCGTCCTTCAGCGCCACATAGTCCGAGGCCGCCGGATCGATCGAGCCGTTGGGCTTGAAGAAGGGCGAAATCTGGCTGGGCTGGTATTCCGGGGCCAGGGCCTCGCGCGGGATCAGCAGCCGCTGGGAGCGCCGCGTCAGGGCCTCGGCGGAGACGCGCAGGCTCTCGCTGATGGTCTGGCCGCGCTGGCAGGCGGCCAGGGTCATCACGCCGACGGCGGCCCCGGCCCGAGCCAGCCAGGAGCGGCGGCTGAGCGGCGTCTGCGGATGGGCGGTGCCGGTCATGACGCGTCTCCCTTGTGATCGTCGTTGGCCGGGGCCGAGGGCTCCAGCACGAACCAGCCGGTGATCATGGCCCGCATGTTGTTGACGAAGCCGGTCCAGACCACGAGCCCGACATGGACGACGATGAAGCCGACGATCAGGGCGCCGGAGATGAAGTGCAGCGTGCGCGCCGATTGCCGCCCCCCCATGATGTCCAGGAGGAACCCGCCCACGGCATTGAACCCCGGCGACATCGACAGGCCGGTGATCAGCATCATCGGCAGGACGACCAGGATCATGAAGACATAGGTCAGTTTCTGGATGACGTTGTAGTTGCGCGCCTCCTCGTCCTTGGGGAAGTGGAAGCGGGCGTGTTCCTTCACCGAGGGCCAGAAGCCGGCGAGGTCCGCCCGGCTGGGCCACAGTCGGCCGTTGAAGCGGCGGCTGATGAAGCCATAGGCCAGGTAGATCAGGCCGTTGATGACGAAGACCCAGGCGAAGAAGAAATGCCAGTGACGCGCCTCGGCCAGGTTGCGCCCCTGAGGCAACAAGAGCCAGTTCGGGATCGGCGGAATGTCCAGCCAGTGGTTGCCGAAGTTGGTGTCGGTGCCCCAGTCCAGGTGGGGGTGGGCCAGCAGGATATTGAGCCCGCTCATGATCAGCACGACCACGGCGGTGACGTTCAGCCAGTGACTGATCCGGACCAGGGGCGGGTGGCGATAGGTGTCGACGCGGCCGCCGGGCAGCGGGCGATCCGCATGACGAGCCGGCGCCGGGTCCGCGCCCGGCGGGGTCGTCGTCTCGATCGCGCCATCGGTCATCCGCATCCCCCTTAAGCAGACCAGACGGTCTCACAGGCGACGCGCGCCCGCAAACCGGCCTTTCACGCGACTACGCGGCGGCGAGCGCCGGGGTTACGCGGGGAGGGCGTCAGTTCGGCCGGACGCAGCGGCTGCGATCCCCGGCCTGACAGGCGCGTGTGTCGGCCTCCCAGCGGGCCCGATCGGCTTCCCAGCGACGCCGGGCCTCATCGGCGGCGCGCACGCTCTCCTCCCAGGCCAGACGCTGGCGCAGGATTTCGGCGGCCTCGGCCTCGTGCCTGGCGCGTTCGGTCTCGAACGCGGCCTGCTCCGCGCGTTCCTGGGCGGCGGCGAGTTCGTTGCGGGCGGTGATCTCGGCGTTCAGAGCCCGGGTGACGCGCAATTCCTCGGGGTCCTGCTGGTCGTCCGTGGCCTGGATGTCGGCCTCGCCGTCATTGACCGGGGCCTCGGCGGCCGGGGGCTTGGCGGGCGGGGTCTGCAGCAGGCGATCCACGCTGTCCTGGGCGGCGACGGGCGCGGCGATCGCGAAAAGCAGGCCAACGAGGGCCAGCGCGGGCGATGCGATGCGGGTCATCGGCGGGTCTCCTTATCGACGCCGCGGAACCGGCGTCAGCGAGGCACAGCGATACGCGCCCGGCGCTGGGGTGTCACGCCGCGCCCGGCGTCCAGCGGGCTGGCCAGAACAGGTGGCGGGGGTGGCGGGGCGGCCACGACCTCGACCGGCGGTGGGGCCGCGATCTGGGTCGGGAGGTCCCCCTCGTCCCCTGCGGACGCGACCAAGACCGGCGGCGCGAGGTCCACCATGGGGGTGATGGACAGGTCCGACGACAGGTCGTCCTCGACCACCGGCACGGTCAGATCCTCGACGAAGGTCGCCACGGCCGCGAGCTTTGTGATGATCGGCTCGGCCCCGGCATGGGCCCCGGTGAAGGCGGCCGGAAGGCCCCAGCCTCCGGTCCAGCGATAGAAGATGTGGGTGTCGATCTGGCGCATCTTGACCAGCCGCTCGGCCCAGAAGGGGGCGACCCAGTCGGTGTGATAATGGGTCGCCATCCCGACCTCGGGCGTGACCTGGCCGTTCAGGGCCGCCGACGCCACCGCGCGGGCCCGGGCCCAGCCGGCCTCGGACGGACGCCGGCCCAGGGCCCCGTCGCAGGTGAAGCTGAACTGGCAGCCGGTGGTGCGTTCCTGGCCCTGGAAGACCACGCCGCAGACGGTCTTGGGGAAGGCCGGATGGCGCAGGCGGTTCAGCACCACCTGGGCCACGGCGGCCTGGCCCAGCGCGGTCTCCGAGGCGGCCTCATAGTAGACCGCCGAGGTCAGGCAATCGAGGGCGCGCCCGTAATCGGCCAGGCTCTCGGGCGGCATGATGAAGGGCCGCGCCGCGAGAATCGGCAGGGTCGAAAACGGCAGGGAGGCGTTCCAGACCCGCGCCTCGTCCATCGAGATCGGCCGCACGGCGTCGGGGGCGAGCGTGAACTCGGTGGACTGCAGGGTCCCGGGCACCGTCGAACCGGCGGTCAGGACAGGGTCAGAGGCGATGCCCCGCATCTCGGCGAGGCGGGTGGTGATCAGGGCCGAGCCCGCCACGACGACAATGGCGAAGCAGGCGGTCAGGGCGACGCCGACCGGGGCCCAGGGGCTTGACGCGACGCGCAGGGCGAGGGCGCGCGCCCGCTCGAGGCGGTGGGTCCAGGCCTCCTGGGGCAGGGTCTCCGTCCCGGCCGTCATCCGCCGCTCCCCCGGCCGAAACCGTACTGCAGGCCGAGCAGGAAGCTCCAGAAAGCCGCGATCGACGGCACCTGAAGAGCGAAGTCGGTGAGGCCGTGGATGAGGACGACGCCACTGGCGCAGATCAGCCCGATCATCAGCGTCTGGCCCCGCCCGCCCCCGCTGCGCAGGGTCGCGCCGACGAGGATCCAACCGATCAGCAGGAACATCGGCGCGGCGCCGACCAGCCCGGCCTCTTCCAGCCACTGCAGATAGACGTTGTGCGTGGCCCGCATGGACCACAGCTGCGGCGCGGTCTCGGCGGTCATCCGCTGCAGGTTGACGGCGTCGAAACTGCCCAGGCCCCAGCCGAAGACCGGCGAGGCGGTGAAGGCGGACCAGTGGACGGCGAACAACTGACCGCGCACGTCCATGCCGGACTCGGTCGCGGCGAGCCGGGACCACAGGAGGTCGTTGCCGCCGGCCAGGAGAACCCCCGCCACCGCGATCAGAAGGCCGCCCCCGACGGCGATGGCCCCCCGGTCGCGCTTGCGGGTCGCCAGGGTCCAGAGCAGCAGGCCACCGGACGCGAACAGGGTCGCCACGAGCGCCATGCGCGACGCCGTCAGGATCAGACAGACGGCGGTCAGTAACAGACAGGCGATCGAGGCCGAGGAGGCCGTCATCCGCCGGGTCGCGCCGAGACCCTCGGTCCGGCTCCAGGCGCGCAGGAACAGCGCCAGGCCCAGGACCGTCAGAATGCCGAAGACCGTGCCGCCGCTGTTGGCGCTGAGAAAGCCGCCCGTCAGCCGTCCACCAGCGGCCACTTGGACGCCCGACAGGAAGGTGATCAGCGAGATCGCGGCGTGAACCCCGCCGATCCAGACGATCGCCTCGATCGTGGCCTGGGCCCGGTCGCGCCGGACGCCCTGCAGCGCCCCGAGGCCGAAGGCGCAGGCCAGGCCCAGAAGTTTGATGATTTCAAGCTGGGTGGCGCTTCGGTCGATGGTCAGGGAGCCCGGCGCGATGCCGGCCCAGTTCCAGGCCGGCTGGGCCCCGCCCGGTCCCCAAGGCGTCAGGCTCCAGAGCGCCGCCGCGATGACGAGGCCGAACAGGACCGCCGGAACGGCCGCGCCGCCCAGGGCGTCGAGCGATCGCCCGAGGGGCGTGGCCAGCGCGATCAGCAGGGCGGCGCCCAGGGCGGCCGTGAGCCAAGCCGCCGCCGCCGGCTGATTGGCGCCGAACAGGAGATGTGCAGCGGTCAAAAGCGCCGGCACAGCGGCCAGGCTCGCCACCCCTGCGATCGAGGGTCGCCGTTCGGGCCCCCGACGGCCGGCGAAGGCCGTGGTTCTTCGCTCTCGAGGGCTCGCGAGCGCGGTCGAACTCATCGCATCAGGCCGAGTAGTATTTCTTGTAGTCGGCGTAGTAGTAGCCGGCGTCACCGTAGCCGTAGCGCGCCTGGGCCTTCATATCGACCTGGGTCAGGCCGACCCCGGCGACGTGGGCCCCGGACTGTTCCAGAATCTTCAGCGCCGCGGCGATGGCCTTCTCGGGCGTCTTGCGCCAGCGGGCCAGGAAGACGACCGCGTCAGCCTTGGCGGCGACCAGTCGCGTGTCCGACACGGCGAGGACCGGCGCGGTGTCGAGGATCACCAGATCGAAGTCTCGACGCAGCTGGGCCATGAGCTCGTCCATCGCCGCCGAGCCGAACACGTCGCGCGGGGTGAAGCTGTTCTTCGCCAGAGGCAGGATGTGGGCCCCGGAGGGCTCGTCCAGCATCATGGCCCGTTCCAGCGGCACGGCGCGGTTCAGCACCTCGACCAGCCCCGCTTCGGGCTCGAAGCCCAGCAGGCGATTGACGTTGCGCCGGCGCAGGTCGCAGTCGACGAGGACCACCCGCAGGCCCGACTGGGCCGCGACGCGCGCCAGGCACAGGGCGGAAGTGGTCTTGCCTTCGCCCGGCAGGGCCGAGGTCAGGGTGATGACGCGGATGTCGTGCCCGATGCGCGAGAACAGGATCGAGGCCCGCATGGCCCGTACGGATTCGGTGAAGCTGGCCAGGGGTCTCTTGACCACATAGTCGGCCGGCGTCTCGTCCCGGTCTTCGGGGGCGGCCACCGAGGCCAGCAGAGGCACGGAGCCCAGGTGCGGCAGGCCGAACTTGTGCTCGACGTCCTCGGCCGTGATCACGCCGGTGTCCAGCATGACGGCCAGAACCACGGCGGCGAGACCGGCGGCCATGGCCAGGGCCAGACCCATCGTCAGATTGAGCGGGACGTTCGGCGAGCTGGGCCTGAGAGGAATCGCCGCGGGGGACACGATGCGGGCGTCGGATTCCTGAAGGCCTTCGGTGCTGCTGGTTTCCTGAAAGCGGTTCAGGAAGCTCTGGTACAGGGTCCGGACCGACTCGGCATTGCGAGACAGTTCGTTCAGCCGGACGCCGGCGGCATTGTTGGCGGCCAGGGTTCCGCGCGCCGAGCCCAGGCTTCCGGCCATCGAGCCCGTGCGCTCGCGCGCGACCTGCACCTGGGCCTCCAGGTTTGAGATGATGCGGCGGATCTCGGCCTGGATCTGGGCGTCGATGTCGGCGAGCTCGCGCTCGGCCCGCAGCATGTCGGGGTGACGCGGGCCATAGCGGCTGGACAGGTCGGCGACCCGGCCCGAGACCTCGGCGCGGCGCGAGCGCAATTGCTGAACCACCTGGGAGCCCAGGGCCTCACCCACGTCCTCGCCGTTGGAGCCGGCCGCCAGCTGGGCGCGGGCCGTGCGCAGCCGGGCCTCGGCCTCGGCCTGGGTGGCCCGCACCGTCGCCAGCTGCTGGTTGTAGGTCGAGATTTCCTGCTCGGTCAGGGTGGCGCCGGAGGCGCTGAGCAGGTTGTTGGCGGTGCGGTACTGTTCGACGGCGGCCTCGGCCTGCTGCACCTCGGTGCGCAACTCGGTCAGTCGGACGTTGAGCCAGGAGTTGGCCTGGCGGGTGGCGTCGAACTTGGCCTCGAGCTGCTCGAGCAGATAGCGTTCGGCATAGGTGTTGGCGATGCGCGCGGCCTTGGCCGGGTTGTCGGAGGTGAAGCCGATGTTCATCACATAGGTCAGACCCGCCCGGCGCACCGACAGGCGCTTGAGCACATTGTCGACGACCTTTTCCTTCTCTTTCTGGGCCTCGACCGCCGACAGCTGGGCCCGGGCCGCATCGGGGGCCGCGGCGCCGAACAGGGTGGCGATGCCGCCCACCACGGCCTGGATCGCTCCGGGCTCGGCGAGGGCCGGGTTGAACTCTGGATCCTCCTCCAGATTCAGGGCCTCGACCACCCGCTGGGCCAGCTGGCGCGACTTCAGGATCTCGATTTCCGTGTCGACCACGCTGTTCTCGGCCGACAGGCCCGAGAGCACGGCCTCGGCGGAGACGACGTTCTGTTCGCGCGTGTTGATCGTCAGGCTGGACGTCGCGGTATAGAGCGGCGTCGCCCGGACCGTCGAGATGACCGACCCCACCATCACGATCAGGGCCACCGCCAGGAAGAGCGGCAGGCGGCGCCGGAACAGGGCGATCAGTCGATGCAGGTCCACGCCATCACCGCGACCCTCGTCGCTGTCGGATGGCCCGCCTTGGGAAGCGTAGGAGCGCGGCTCGGAAACGGAGTTCAGCATGGAAGGCAACGCACCTGGGACGGAGAGAACCGTCTAGAACTGGGCAACGAGCGTCGCCGTCAGGCGATTGACGTCGAACTCCGACCCGGCCGCCAGGCCCGAGGAGGTCTGCTCGAAGTGGCTGGCCGAGACGCTGATCCCCAGGTTGCGGTTCAGGAGATAGGTTCCACCGACCGAGACCTGCAGCCGATCGTCCTCGCGGGCGATGCCCTCGTAATCGTCGCGCGACAGCGAGGCATCGGCGTTGAGCAACACATTGCGGCGCAGCTCGTGGTCGATCCTCACGCCGGCCGACGACGACAGATAGCCGCCCGAGCCGGCGATGCCGGAGTCCTCGATCGTGCGCGACGCATACCCCGTCACGGTCGTCAGCTGGGTGGGAAACCATTCGAGCTGAGCCCGGGCACCGAAGCCGTCGATCTTGTCATAGACCGCCGCGTCGAACTCCTGGCTGATGTAGCCGACCGCGATCTCGCCCCGGGTGACCGCGCCGACCTCGAAGTTGGCCCCCGCCAGCAGCTCGTACCCGTCGGAATCGCGCGCGGGCAGAAGAACCGAGGTGGCGGTGTCGTAGTCGCGGGTGTTGGTGGTCGCCTGGACGAACAAGGCCGTGGCGGGGCTGAGCGCCACATCGGCGCGGCCGGTCAGGCTGGTGATCGTGCGGTCGCGGTTGTCCTGGTCGATGACCGTGCCGCCGAGGGTGATCGCGTCCTCATAGTCAAACGTCCGGATATCGCCGCGCGCCGAGAGCTTGATCCGCCCGCTGACGCGGGACGCGGCGAGAAAGGCCGAATCCAGCGCGTAGCTGACCGGTTCCCGCGTGGAGGCCGGCGCGTTGGAGGATGTGCGTGGCTCGGTGACCGAGGCGTAGTCGTAGCCGGCGGCGATGTTGGCGGCCCGGGTGATGTCGAGCCGACCGGACGCGCCCACGCTCCAGTCCTCGAAATTCTCGGCGTCGAAATCCTGGTACCGGCTGATGTTCGCCCTGGCGTAGGCCGCGAGGGAGTGGCGCGACCAGCCGGACTCGATCTGGACCTCCGGCTTCAGCCGCACGATCCAGTCGCTATCCGCCCCCGTGGAAACGGCGAAGATATTGTCATTGTGCTCGGCGTCGATCTGCAATGACGGAAAGACGCCGAAGCTCCCGGCCGACAGGCCGAGCGCCTCATAGCCCGGTCGAGGCCGCGCGGTCACGGCGACGCTGCGATCGCGCGCGAACATATCGCCGGACTGAGACTGGGCGGCGCTGATCGAGCTCGATGTCGATTGGCCCTGCGCCACGCCGGCAGAGGCCCATGCCACAAGCGAGACGAACAGGGCGAGGCGGCTTGTGCGTGTCGGCATGGTTCCCCCGTCGCTCCTTCGGAGCGCCGCTTCACGTCAAAAAAAAAGAGAAAGGCGGCCTAGGTCGCCGGACGATAGTCCGAGCCACCGCCGCCACCGCCGCCCGCCGAACCGGACGCTCCGAGCGGTGCCCCGCCGCTCTGGCCACCCGAGGCCGGCGCGCCGCTGGTGCCCGAGTTCGCGCTGCTCTGGATGGACGACACCGCCGACGCCGCCGCAGGCGACAGCTGGCCGGACGCCGCCAGCGAAGCCTGGGCGTTGGAGACGGCCTGAAGCCCGACGGCCGGGCTGATGCCGTTGGCGGCGAGAGCCGTCGCGATCGCGCTTTGAATGTAGGCGGCGGCCGCGTCGCCCGTCAGGCCGGCGGCGGCGGCTTCATTCTGGGCCTGAACGATGGCGGCCTCGACGATGGCCGTGGCGGCTTCGACGGTGTCCTGGGCCGCCGACACGGCCGCGGCCGCGGCGACGGGCGCGGCAGCCAGCGCCAGACCGGCAAGCGCGGCATGGCACGCGAACGCGATGAGCTTGGTCTTGAACATGGCTAGATCCCCTAATCCAGGCGCTTTCATACACCGGTAACCCTTCAAACAAAATACATAGGTATGTGAAATCGGCGAGCGCCGCGCGGAAGGGCTGTGCTGTGGCCCATTCGCAACCCTCTCCCGAAGGCCGGGACCGCGTGTGGCGTCTAGAGCGGCTCGGGGACCATGAGATCAAGGGCCCACCGGCCCGCGGGATCGCGGACCTGGTCTCGAACGGTTTCGACGATGGCCGGCCGGGTCGCGGCGGTCATGCGCAGCTCGGCCAGAACCTGGCGGCGCAGCTCCGGCGTCAGTCGCCCCCACAGGTCCAAAGCGAACCGCAGCCGCCAGGCCGTGACCTCGGGGCCATAGGGGGCGGCGACATAACTCCGGTCCAGGGCGTCGCGCGCGGCCTCCATGTCGTCCTGTTCCGCGGCGATCCAGGCGAGCCGGGCCCAGGCGACCGAGTCCAGCGGTCGTTCGGCGAGTACGGCGAGGGTCTGTGCGCGGATCTCCGGCAGATCGACCGGCGTCGCGGTCGCGGCCCTGGTGGCGCGGGCCTCGCTGACGGCCGCCAGGCGAGGCTGCTCGGCGGCCCAGCGTCCCGGCCAGGTCAGCGGCACCGCGAACGCCACGCCCCCGACCACCGTGAGCAGCCCGAGGGCGACGGCGGGTCCATGGCGGACAAGCGCGGATTTGGGCATCGACGGCGTTCCCCGGATCGCGAGGTCCGCACTAGAGGGCGACGCTGACCCAGTCAAACGGCCGACCCGGGGCCTGGCGCTCGCGCCAGCGATAGTTGACGCGATCCCAGCGCGAGACCCACGGCGACAGACTGTCGAGCACATATTCGCCCTGGTCGGAAGCCAGCAGCAGGACGGCGTGGCTCTCGCCCCATGCGGTCTCGACAATGGCGATCGACAGGGCCTCGGCCGGCACGCCGGCGGCGATGAGGCCCGCGCGCTTGGCCAGGACATAGTCTTCGCAGTCGCCCTGGGCCTGGTCGCCGGTCGGGACGGTCCAGTGATCCTCGCGGCCATACAGCCGCGCGTCGGAGGCGTTGCGGATGCCCCGGTTCATGCGGCGGTTGACGCCGTTGACGAGCCGCCATCCGGCGCGATCCAGGGCGAAGGTGGCGGGAGCGACCTCGGCGACCGGGGGATCGACCAGAGCGAGGTCGGGGAAGATCGTGGTCGCATCCCCGGCTGCGGCGGCTTCGGGGGACATCGCGGAGCCTGCCACCTCGACCGCTGCCGTGGCGACCATCTCGACCGACGGCGCGCCGTCCACGGCGGGCGCGGTCTCAGGCGAAAGGGCGTCGAGCGGCAGCGCCGCGTCCAGGGGATAGAGGCGGGGCACGGGCAGGACCAGCCTGAAGTCGGCCACCGCAGGCGGGGCGACCGTGAAGGCGGCGGGAGAGATCGCGGCGGGACCCGCTCGCCGGGGGACGGCAGCCTGCCAGAAGCGGCGGTTGGCCTCGGCGCGAAGCGCGCGGCCATCGGGGACGGGGCCGATGGACGGGCACTGGTCCGGCGCACGCTCGCACAGGTCCAGGAAACCCTCGGGCGCCGGCGCGGCGCGGCCCAGAGGCATGACGGCACCAGGCGCGGAGGCCGTCTGGGCCACGGCGGCCGTCGCCCCGCAGGCGACGCCCAGCGCCGATGCGAGAACGATCGCCTCGAATTTTCCTGGTCGCCTTTTGCGGACCATGACAGCTCCCCGAATGTGAGGAGATCATGCACGCCAACCGCTAAGGTCGGTTCACCAGGCACGGTTTCCGCGAGCTTGAGAAGCAGGGTTTTCAGAGGGTTAAGACCCGTCCGGTGCCCGACCTCAAACTGGCAGGGCCCCACGTTTGACCACCGTTCGCATCGCCACGCTGGACGAGACCCGCGTCACGCCGGGGAGGGTAGTCAGGGCGCGGGCATGAACCCGCTCCAGGTCGTCGACGTCGCGCACCACCAGCCGCAGCAGATAGTCCGAGCCGCCGGTCATCAGATAGCATTCGACCACCTCGGGCACGCTGGCGATGGCGGTCTCGAAGGCGGTCAGGGCGCTCTCGGCCTGGGACGACAGGGTCACGGTGACGAAGACGCTGATCGGCAGGCCCACGGCACGCTCGTTGATGACGGCGGCATAGCGGCTGATGACGCCGGCGCCCTCCAGCGCCCTGAGGCGGCGCAGGCAGGCGCTCTCGGACAGGGCGACCTGCCGGGCAAGGTCGGCGTTGGTCATGCGTCCGTCCGCCTGGAGCAGGCGAAGCATCTTTCTGTCGGTGGCGTCCAAGGCGACGGCGGAAACGGTCTTCATGGACGGTCCGGATGCAGGATTCTGCGACTTTACGCTGATCACTCGCGGAAAAGAACAGGAACCTGCGATCCGCCCGGCGCTATTTTCCCGCCAAACCCTTCAGAGGCGAGGAAACCCCATGCGCGTCGGCGTCCCGAGAGAGATCAAGAAGAACGAACATCGCGTCGGTCTGACGCCCACGGCGGTCCGGGAATACGTCGCCCACGGCCACACGGTCGGGGTGCAGACGGGCGCCGGCCTGGGGGCGGGCTTCACCGACGACGACTACATCCGCGCGGGGGCCGTGATCGCCGCCGACGCCCCGACCCTGTTCGCGACCTCGGACATGATCGTGAAGGTCAAGGAGCCCCAGAAGGTCGAGTGGGAGATGCTGCGCGAAGACCAGATCCTCTACACCTATCTGCACCTGGCCCCCGACCCCGAGCAGACGAGAGGGCTGATCGCCTCGAAATGCGCCGCGATCGCCTATGAGACGGTGACCGACGCGCGGGGCGGCCTGCCGCTGCTGGCCCCCATGTCCGAGGTCGCGGGGCGGATCGCGGTCTTCTCCGCGGCCGAGACCCTGCTGAAGCACAACGGCGGCATGGGGCTGCTGTTCTGCGGCGTGCCGGGCGTGGCGCCCGCTCGGGTGCTGGTCCTGGGGGGCGGAGTCGTGGGGCTGAACGCCGCGCGCATGGCCATGGGGCTGGGCGCCGAGGTGGTGGTGCTGGAGCGGTCCATCCCGCGCATGGCCTGGATCGACGAGGTCACCAGCGGCCGGGTCATCACCCGCTATTCCTCGATCGGCGCGATCGACGAGGAGGTGGTCAAGGCCGACGTGGTCATCGGCGCGGTCCTGGTGCCCGGCGCCGAGGCCCCCAAGCTGATCAAGAAGGCGCACCTGAAGCGGATGAAGCCCGGATCGGTGCTGGTCGACGTCGCCATCGACCAGGGCGGCTGTTTCGAGACCAGCCACGCCACGACCCACGAGGACCCGACCTATACCGTCGACGGGGTGGTGCATTACTGCGTCGCCAACATGCCGGGCGCCGCGCCGCGGACCAGCTCCGAGGCGTTGAACAACGCAACCCTGCCCTTCGGCCTCGCTTTGGCCGATCACGGACTGGAGGCGCTGAGGAAGGACCCGCATCTGGCGCGCGGCCTGAACGTCCTGCGCGGCGAGATCACCTATCCAGCGGTGGCCGAGGCCATGGGCCTGTCGTGGAGTGACCCGTTCGGCGTCTGGGCGAAGGGTTAGTCCAAGCCTTGCGGCATGGGCGGGAGCCGTCGATATCCCGTCCATGACCGATCACGACCCCGTCGCCCCCTCGCTCGACGACTTCGCCCGCCTGGCGCGCCAGGCCTTCGACGCCCTGCCCGAGCCGTTCCGGGCGGCGGCGGGAGAGGTCGTCATCCGCGTGGATGACTTTCCCGACGAGGAGACCCTGGCCGGCTTCGGCATGGAGGATCCGTTCGAGCTGACGGGCCTTTACCAGGGTCACCCGATCGGTGATCGCGACGCCATGGGGCCGGCGCCGGAGCCCAGCCGCGTCTTCCTGTATCGCCGTCCGATTCTGGACGAATGGTGCGAGCGCGGCGACGTGGGCCTGTACGAGATCATCGCCCACGTCCTGATCCACGAGGTCGGCCACCACCTGGGCCTCGACGACGACGACATCGACGCCATCGAGGGGGCGGACTGACGCGCAGCTCCTTCTCCCGCGACGGGAGAAGGGACCTGACGTAGTGACGCCGACCCTCCGCCTCCCTATCTTCGCTCCATGACCGTCCACGTTCCCCCGCCGCCCCTGCTCGAAACTTCCGGCGTCGATCCGTCCGAGGCCCTCTCCATCCTCCAGACCGCGCTGCACGGCGCCGACGACGGGGAGCTGTTCCTGGAACGCTCCGAGCTGGAATCGCTCGTCTTCGACGACGGGCGGCTGAAGTCCGCCGCCTATGACGCCACCGAGGGCTTCGGCCTGCGCGTCGTCGCCGGAGAGACCGCCGGCTACGCCCACGCCAATGAAATCAGCGCCGCCGCCTTCCGCCGCGCCGCCGACGCCTCGGCCCTGGCCAAGTCCGGCCACGCCGGCGTCGCCGCCGAGGGGCCCCGGGCCACCAACCAGCGCCTGTATGATCCCGTCGACCCGTTGGCCTCGCCGGCCTTCTCCGACAAGATCGCGCTGCTGCAGGAGATCGACGCCTTCGCCCGCGCCCGCGATCCGCGCGTGGTCCAGGTCTCGGCGACCCTGGTGGGCGAGCGCCGGGCCGTCGAGATCCTTCGGGCCGACGCCCTGACCGTGCGCGACGTGCGGCCTCTGGTGCGCCTTAACATCTCGGTCACCGTCGAGCGCGACGGCCGTCGCGAGAGCGCCTCGACCGGGGCGGGTGGCCGGGCCGGCTTCGAGACCTGGATCGCCCCCGCCCGCTGGCAGGCCCAGGTCGATGAGGCCATCCGCCAGGCCCTGGTCAACCTCGACGCCGTCGACTGCCCGGCCGGAGAGATGGACGTGGTGCTGGCCGCCGGCTGGCCCGGCGTCCTGCTGCACGAGGCGATCGGCCACGGCTTCGAGGGCGACTTTCACCGCAAGGGCTCCTCGGTCTTCACCGGCATGATGGGCAAGCGGGTCGCCGCGCCGGGCGTCACAATCGTCGACGACGGTTCGATCGCCGGGCGGCGCGGATCCCTGACGGTGGACGACGAGGGCACGCCCACCAGCCGGACGGTGCTGATCGAGGACGGCATCATGGTCGGGCTGATGCACGACCGGCAGTCGGCGCGGCTGATGGGTCAGGCCGCGACCGGCAACGGCCGTCGCCAGTCCTTCGCCCACATGCCCATGCCGCGCATGACCAACACCTTCATGGAGAATGGCGACGCGTCGCGCGCCGACATGATCGCCTCGACCAAGCGGGGGCTCTACGCGGCCAACTTCGGCGGTGGCCAGGTCGACATCGCCAACGGCAAGTTCGTCTTCCAGTGCACCGAGGCCTATCTGATCGAGGACGGTCGGATCACCGCCCCCGTGCGTGGCGCGACCCTGATCGGCGACGGCGCCACGGCGCTGACGAAGATCGAAATGGTCGGCGACGACTTCGAATTCGACCCCGGTGTCGGCGTCTGCGGCAAGGCGGGGCAGGGGGTCCCGGTCGGTATCGGCCAGCCCTCGCTGAAGATGGGCGGACTGACGGTGGGTGGGACGGCGGTCTGACGGATCAGTCCGTTCGCCACTCGGGCCCGACGATCTCGAACCCCTCGGCCTCCAGGCCGTCCAGCACGCCCCCGGGCTCGGCCAGCAGCCGGAGCGGCGCGACGGCCAGGGTCACGCCGGGCTGGTCGATCGCGCCGGACAGCGCCGTCAGCCACTGGCCGCGCAGCTGCGGCCCGATCTCCGGATCGCCCCAAGGCCAGCACTGGCCCAGTGCTGTGTCCAGCGGATTGTCGATCACCGCCGGCACGCGCCGCGCCCGCCAGTCCTCGGCGCGGAAGACGAAGCCCTCCGGCCCCGCCTCCGCCGCCCCGACCCCGGCCGTGACGCAGGGCGCATAGGTGCCCGGCGGCTGGGTCAGCAGATTGTCGACGATCTCGTCGCCCCGCACGAAGCCCACCGCCTCGCCCGGCACCCGGGCTCGACGCGCCGCCGCCCGCACGGCGTCCTCGGCGTCGCGCCCGCCCCGCCGGAACCCCGCCTTGGCGTTCATCAGCTCGAAGCCCAGCAGGAAGAACCCCCGTGTGCGCCAGCTGCCGTTGCGCTCATCGGCCATCACGGCCTCCAGTCGCGCCTGGACGGCCGGCTCCAGATAGTCGGCGCTGGTCGTTCCTTCGGGCAGGGTGGCGACGCTGCGCCCTCGCCAGACAAGCCGGATGATGTCGGCCGGCGAGACCCGGCTTTCGGGCGGGTACAGGATCCGGTCGGCCCGCTCCGTCGCCGCTTCCAGCCCGGCCGGGCTCCATTCGAAGTCGCGCGGCAGGCCGCGGATGTTGCCGACCAGGATCAGGGACCGGTCGCCCCGGCTGACCTCCCAGATCGGCACCTGGGCCTGACGCGCGATGACGATGATGTCCTCGACCCGGTCCACCTCGGATTGCTGGGCGAGGGCCGGACCGGACGACATCGCGGCCAGGGCGAAGAGCGCGGCGAGCGATTTGAGGCGCATGAAACACTCCCGACGCCGGTCATTCGGCTGTCAAGGACGCTTGTCCAGGACTGTGGCGCAAGCGTGGCCGTTCGTCGGGGTCTCAGTGGGGGCTTCGGCGGCCCAGCAGGATCGGAACCGTCATCGCCAGCAGGATCGCATTGGTCAGGGCCAGGCCGAGGTCCAGCGTCGCCGCATGGAGCGTCAGCATGATCGTCTGCAAGCCCAGCAACCCCGCCGCCGAGATCAGCAGCGGCCATCGGCCAAGGCTCCAGGACGCCAGAGGGGCGAGCAGGCCCAGCGCCAGAACGATCTCGACCAGGCCCAGGCCTCGCGCCAGGCTCTCGCTGGCATAGGCGGGCCAGGTCATGAGGGCGATCAGATTGTCCATCGGCTCGCTGACCTTGGCGTAGCCGGCCGCGAGAAAGAACATCGCCACCCAGCCCTGAAGCGTCCAGAGCGCCAGGTTGCGATAGTTGGCGCGCAGCCGCAGTTGCGCAGGCGTCAGGGGCTGGCGGGTGCCGGGCGTCAGGGTGGCGGACATCATGCGATCTCGAGTTTGCCCCGGGGAGAGGGCTGTTGTTTTTGTAACAGACACTAGATCAGATCGAGGGCCTGCCCGTTCAAGGGGTATGGCAGAGATTGATGAGCATGTCATCAACTGAAGACATCAATTGATGACATCAATTGATGACAACCTGTTTCATGTCCGCGACCGCCCGTGGGAACGGTCTGCAGGAACTACGGAGCTGAAGCGTGGTGGTATGCATATGATCTCGTGATCCAGGCGGGTGCGGCGTCGATGGAGAGACGCGTCAGCTCTGATGAAATCGACAGATCAGCCCCGGGCTTGTCTCAGCGTCTCGATCCGGGCCAGCTTCGCCTCGAACGGACCCCAGTCGTCGGACGCATCAACCGCCGCCCAGATCGCCTCGACCTCCTCGATCAGCAGGTCCTCGGGCGGGCCGGCGAAGACGGGGTGCTCCAGCCGCTCGGGACGATCGGGCTCGTGCTCGAACAGGGCGAAGCGGAAGGCGTCGAACGTCTCGCCCTGATAGAGCCGCGCGCGCGGACCGGCCAGGGCCCGCGCCGAGGATGAGAAGCCAGTGAACCAGTCGTGGAAGACCGGCTCCCATCCCAGTGCCTCGTCCCCCTCGCGCAGCAGGGCCAAGGTCGTGTCCAGCAGCCGCTGATCGGCGGCCTCGCCCACGCTTCTGACGCCCAGCCGCTCCAGGAAGGCGGCGCGCAGTTCGCGGATATAGGCCGGGCCGAACCCGTTCAGCGCCTCGGTCAGGGGCCCGGCCTCGGCGACCAGCTTCAGGCAGCCGGCCAGCTGCGTCAGGTTCCAGAACACCGCCTCGGGCTGGCGCGCGAAGGCATACAGACCCGAGTGGTCGAAATAGGCGGCCGTGAAGCCGGGATCGTAGCCCGGCAGGAACCGCCAGGGCCCGTAGTCGAAGCTCTCGCCGGTGACGTTCAGGTTGTCGGTGTTCAGCACCCCATGGACGAAGCCCGCCGCGATCCAGCGCGCGGTCAGACGCGCCGAGGCGTCGACGATGGCCGCCAACAGGCCGGGCGCGTCGCCGGGCGCGGCGGCCGGGTGGTAGAGGGCGCGGACATGCTCGACCAGGGTCTCGACCTGGTCCGCGCGACCGAAGAAGGCGGCGCGCTGGAAGGTGCCGAAACGGACGTGGCTGTGCTGGAGCCGGACCAGCACCGCCGACCGCGTAGGCGAGGGCTCGTCGCCGCGTTCCAGCGCCTCGCCCGTCTCGATCAGGCTCAGCGCCCGGCTGGTCGGCACGCCGCGCGCCTCCAGCATCGCGGCGGCCAGGACTTCCCGCACGCCGCCCTTCAGCGTCAGGCGGCCGTCGCCCGCGCGAGACCAGGGCGTGGTCCCCGAACCTTTCGTTCCCAGGTCCATCAACCGACCGGACTGGGCGCCAATGCTCGCGACGCGGTCGCTCGCGGCTTGAGCGCGAGGCGTCTCGCGCATCTGCGCCGCCAGGAAGCCGCGCCCGTCTCCAAGATCGGGGTTGTAGGCGCGGAACTGATGGCCGTGATACCGCATGGCGATCGGACCGGGCTGACCGGGCAGGGGCTCGAAGCGGCCGAAGTGACCGATCCATTCCTCGTCGCTCAGGGCGTCCAGGCCGACGCTCGCCGCCGCCCGATGGTTGCGGAACCTCAGCCGTGTCTCGGGGAAAGCCGCCGGCCGCACCGCGTCGCCGAACCCGGGGCCCAGGTCGAAGAAGGCGGGCTCGGGACGATAGTCGGGGCTGACGGGCATGGTCGCCAGATGCGGTCTGGCCGCGCGATAAGCAACCGCCGCCGCGACGAACAGTTGAACCCGGCGCAGCGCCGGGTATTGTCACGCTCAGAGATCAGGTGGGGCCAAGGCCCTGCCAGGCCGCGCCGCGCCTCCCCGCAGCGAATTCGGTCCGGCGTCCGTCGATAACCGGACGCCACGTCGTAGACCCCCATCCGATCGGAGGCCCGCCGTGGCGAAAAAACTGACGCTCGACTTTCTCAAGACAGAGGCCGCCTCGGGCGCGTTCCTGGGCCTCGCGGCCATCGCCGCCCTGATCGTGGCCAACTCGGCCCTGTCCGAGACCTATTTCTATTGGCTCAAGAGCGAGCACGCCTTTCAGGCGGGGCCCCTCAGTCTGACGCTCTCGGTCTCGGAGTGGATCAAGGAAGGCCTGATGGCCATCTTCTTCCTCGTCGTCGGCCTGGAGATAAAATACGAGATCCGCCGCGGCGAACTGAGCGATCCGAAGAAGCTGGCGACCCCGGTCATCGCGGCGCTGGGCGGCATGCTGGCCCCGGCGGGGGTCTATCTGGCGCTGAGCGGCCCCTTGGGTGGACCGGCCGGGGGCTGGCCCATTCCGCTGGCGACCGACATCGCCTTCGCCCTGGCGATCTTCGCCCTGGTGGGGCGCGGTCTGCCCTCGTCACTGCGGGTGTTCCTGCTGACGCTGGCGATCGTCGACGACCTCGGCGCCATCGCCTTGATCGCGGTCCTGTTCAGCGCGGGCGTGGATTGGGTGCCCCTGGCCTGGGCGGCCGGGCTGCTCGCCGTGCTCTCGATCGCCTCGCGCCGTCGCATCGCCGCGCCCCTTTGGGTCATGGCCTTCGCCGTGGTCTGGTGGCTCAGCGTCAGCGCGGGCCTGTCCACGTCGCTCGCGGCGGTCGCCTTCGCCGCCGTCGTGCCGGTTTCTCCGCGCGCGGAGGACGCGCAGAGCCCCCTCAAGGAGGCGATGCACGACCTTCACCCCTATGTGGCCTATCTGATCCTGCCGCTGTTCGCCTTCGCCAAGGCGGGCGTTTCCTTCGCGGGGCTGTCGCTCGACCAACTGCTGGCTCCGCTGGTTCTCAGTATCGCGGCGGGTCTCTTCTTCGGAAAGCAGATCGGCGTCCTCGGCGCCGCCTGGCTGACGTCGGCGCTGCGGCTCGGGGCCCGGCCCAGCCAGTCGACCTGGCTTCAGCTTTACGGTGTCGCGCTGTTGTGCGGGGTCGGCTTCACCATGAGTCTGTTCATCGGGGCCCTGGCCTTCCCCGGCGCGATCGATTCGCCAGCCCAGGTCCAGGTCAAGCTCGGGGTCCTTATGGGGTCCGCGCTCTCGGGCGTCCTCGGCGCCGTGGTCTTGGCGATCGCGTCCGGCAAACGCCGGGCGTCCAAGAGCGTTAACAACGATTACTGACCTCTGCCCTCTGAATATTGACCTAAGGTCATCCCGGTTTGTCGCTTTTGCGTCACACACAGCGCCGGGGCGGGGCTGAAACATGGCGTGAACGGCCGCGACTGCTTGTCGCTGTGCCCGGCTTGCACTAGGCAAAACCTTCGAGAATCCGCCGCTCCGCAAGAAGGGCGCGGGTCTGGGAATCAGGAAACGCCGTGACCCGCCCCGGAAGGGTGTGTCCGGCCATGAGCCGGGAGCCGTCCATGCGTCTTGTCAATCTTCTCCGCAGCACCGCGTCCGCGAGCGCCGTGGCCGCCGTCGCCTTCGGCTTCGCCGGGGCCGCCCAGGCCCAGGATGGTCAGGCCTCGAGCGTCGACGACATCATCGTCACCGCCCAGAAGCGCGAGCAGAGCCTTCAGGACGTGCCGATCGTGGTCACCAGCCTGTCGGCCGAAGTGCTGCAGGACGCCGGCGTCCGCGACATCAAGGACCTGCAGATCCTGACGCCCGGCCTGACCGTCACCTCGACCACCACCGAGGCCTCGACCACCGCCCGTATCCGCGGCGTCGGCACGGTCGGTGACAACCCCGGTCTTGAAAGCTCGGTCGGCATCGTGATCGACGGCGTCTATCGCTCGCGCAACGGCGTCGGCTTCGGCGATCTGGGCGAACTGGCCCGGATCGAGGTTCTGAAGGGCCCGCAAGGCACGCTGTTCGGCAAGAACACCTCGGCCGGCGTCATCAACATCATCACCGAGGCTCCGTCGTTCACTCCGGAAGTCAACGCCGAGATCACCGGCGGAAACTATGGTCACTTCGGCATCTCCGGATCGGCCACGGGCCCGATCAACGATACGGTCGCCTTCCGCCTCTATGCCGCGACGCGCCAGCGCGACGGCTTCTATGACGTCGATCTGGGCGACGGCCCGCGCACCCGCACCGACGACGCCAACCAGGACTTCTACACCCTGCGCGGCCAGCTGCTGGTCCTGCCCAGCGACACCGCCTCGGTCCGCCTGATCGCCGACTACTCCCGCCGCGAAGAGTACTGCTGCGTCGGCGTCCAGGTCCGCACCGGCCAGACCTATCCCTTCATCGACGCCCAGTCGAACGGCACCGGCCAGCGTCCTCCGGCCGCAGGCTTCGGCTTCCTGCCCTTCTCGCGCACGGCCTTCGCCAACCGCGAGACCGATCAAGAGATCGAGGATATGGGTCTGTCGGCCGAGGCCAACATCGATCTCGACCTGTTCGGCGGCTCGACCCTGACGTCGATCTCGTCGTGGCGTTCGTGGGAGACCGTGAACGGCCAGGACTCCGACTTCACCGGCGCCGATATCGCCTACCGCCTGCCCAACGACGACTTCTATTCCCGCGTCCGCAACATCACCCAGGAGTTCCGCCTGGCCGGCGCGACGGACAATTGGGACTGGCTGGTCGGCGTGTTCGCCACGCGTGAGAACGTCAGCCGCGGCGACACCTTCTTCCTCGGCGCCGACTATGCTCCGGTCCTGTCCTTCCAGCTCTCGGCGGCCCTGAACGCCGCGGTCCCGGCCTTCCCGGTCAGCCCCGGCATCATCCCCTGCTTCACCCGGACCGCCCAGACGGCGCTGGGGCTGCAGCAGTGCCTCGGCACCGGCGGCGCCGTGATGGGCGGCGGTCCGACGTTCACGCCCGGACAGACGTTCGAGGATCGCTACTCGCAGCGCTCGGACTCGATCGCCCTGTTCACCAACAACACCTGGAGCCTGACCGAGCAGTTCGATATCACGCTGGGCCTGCGCTACACCTATGACTCCAAGCGTCTGCTGGGCGTGCAGTCGAACCTCGGCGCCAACCAGCTCACCTGCGCCGCCGCGCTGGGCAACGCCGCCGTCATCACCGGCGTCCTCGGCGCGGCGACCGCCCCGGCGATCCTGGCCCGCCACTGCCTGCCCTGGACCAACCCGTTCTACAACAACCGCGGGATCAATGAGAGCGTGAACGACAGCAACCTGTCGGGCACGGTCAAGGCCGCCTACCGGTTCAACGACTCGGTTCTGGTCTATGGCTCGTATGCGCGCGGCTACAAGAGCTTCGGCTACAATCAGGATCGCGTGCAGAACGGCGTGACGCCCGTCGCCTCGCTGTTCTTCCCGTCGGAAGAGGTCGACAGCTACGAGCTCGGCATCAAGACCACCCTGTTCAACCGCTCGATGCTGCTGAACGCGACCTATTTCGACCAGACCTTCACCGACTTCCAGCTCAACACCTTCCTCGGCACCGCCTTCGTGGTGGAATCGATCCCCGAGCTGACGTCGCGTGGCGTGGACGCGGACTTCCTGTGGTTCACCCCGATCGAGGGCCTGACCCTGGGCGGCGGCGTGACCTACACCGATGCCGAATACGGCCGCTTCACCGCCGCCGATCTGGCCATCCCGGGCAACTTCCCCGGCATCTCGCTGCTTCCGGGAGCGACGCCGTCGTTCGCGCCCGAGTGGTCCTACGTCGGCTCGATCAACTTCGACCGGTCGATCGGCAATGGGCTGGAGTTCGGCTTCTCGCTGTCGGGCAAATACATGACCGACTACAACACCGGCTCCGACCTGCTGCCGTTCAAGGAGCAAGAGGGTTTCGGCACCCTGAACGGGCGCATCTCGATCGGCGCGGAAGACGAGCGCTGGACCCTGGAAGCCTGGGCCCAGAACCTGACCGACGAGGAGTACACCCAGGTGGCCTTCAACGGCTTCCTGCAGGGGGGCGGCTTCGCCTCGACCCAGCAGCCGGACGGCTCCTTCTATAATCCGGCGACGGACACCCAGACCATCGACGCCTTCCTCGGCGCGCCACGCACCTACGGCTTGACCCTGCGCCTAAAGTACTGATCCCGGCGACAGCCTGGAACACTGGACCGGCCGGGGGGCGACCCCCGGCCGGTTCTTCGTTGGAAGCCAACCGCACGATGGCGACCTTCCTGCGCTCGTCCTCCGGGTCTAGGGGAAGAGGCAACAGGAGCCTTCTCATGCATCTCGCCCGCTTTCCCCGCGTCCGCCTCGCCCATCTGCCGACGCCGCTGGAGCCGCTGCCGCGCCTGTCCGAGGCGCTGGGGATCGACCTGTGGATCAAGCGCGACGACTGCACGGGTCTGGCCGGTGGCGGCAACAAGACGCGAAAGCTGGAGTTCCTGCTCGGCGACGCCTTCGAGCATGACGCCGACACCCTGGTGACCCAGGGCGCGGTCCAGTCCAACCACGTCCGCCAGACCGCCGCCGCCGCCGCCGCCCACGGCCTGAAGTGCGAGGTCATCCTGGAGGCGCGGACGGGGTCGACGGCGACCGACTACACCCGCAACGGCAATGTCCTGCTGGACCATCTGTTCGGCGCGAGCGTGCGCTCCGTGCCCGGCGGGTCCGACATGCCCGCCGAGCTGGAGAAGACCGCCGCCGAGGTCCGCGCGCGCGGCGGCCGGCCCTATGTCATCCCGGGCGGGGGCTCCAATCCCGTCGGCGCGCTCGGCTATGTCGACTGCGCCCGCGAGATCGTGGTCCAGGCCGATGAGCTGGACCTGGCCGTCGATCGCATCGTGACCGCGACGGGCAGCGCCGGCACCCATGCGGGCCTGGTCGCCGGGCTCGCGGTCATGGGGGCGGACATCACGGTGCTGGGCATCGGCGTGCGCGCGCCAAAGGAGAAACAGGAGGCCAACGTCCTCAAGCTGGCCGAAGAGACCGCGACCCTGCTCGGCCGTCCGGGCTGCGTCACGCCCGGCATGGTCGTCGCCGATTGCGACTATGTCGGCGCGGGCTACGGCCTGATCGACCAAGGGGTGGCCGACGCCCTGATGCTGGCGGCCCGCACCGACGGCATCGTGCTGGACCCCGTCTATTCCGCCAAGGCGATGAAGGGGCTGATCGCCCTGGCGCGCGCCGGGCGGTTCGAGGGCGAGCGGGTCGTGTTCCTGCACACCGGCGGGGCCCAGGGCATCTTCGGCTACCAGGGCGAACTGGAGCCGATGTTCGCATGAGCAAGATCCTGGGTGTTCTCGGCGGCATGGGGCCGGCGGCGACGGTGGCGTTTCTGGCGCGGGTCCAGGCCCTGACGCTGGCTGAAGGAGACGCCGATCACATCCGCGTCGTGATGGACCTGAACCCCCAGGTCCCCGATCGCAACACCCGGCCGGGCGAGGCCGAGGCCGAGCTGGCGGCCATGGCGCTGAGGCTCAAGGCGGCGGGAGCCCAGGTCCTGGCCATGCCCTGCAACACCGCCCATGGGCAGAAGGCGGGCATCGAGGCGGCCGGATTGCCTTTCCTCGACATGATCGCCGAGACGGTCGCCACGGCCCGGGCCACGGGCGCGCGGCGCATCGGGGTCCTGGCGACCCCGGGCGGGGAGGCCCTGTATCGCCGGGCGCTGGAGGCGACGGGACTGGAGCCCGTGGTCACGCAGGGCGAGGCGCGCGACGGCTTCATGGCCTGCGTCTATGGCGTCAAGCGCGGCGACACCGGGACGGAGCAGAGGGCCGCCATGCGGGGGCTCGGCGAGGAGCTGATCGTGGCCGGGGCCCAGGCGGTGATCGCGGGATGCACCGAAGTGCCGCTGCTGCTGGCCGCCGATGATCTGGCCGTGCCCCTGGTCGATTCCGCCGAGGTGCTGGCCGCCGCCTGCGTCAGGACCTGCAAGGCGTGACGCGACAAAGCCTGATCATCGACTGCGATCCGGGCGTGGACGACGCGGTCGGTCTGTTGCTGGCCTTCGGGTCGCCGGAACTGGATCTGCTGGCCATCACGACGGTCGCCGGTAATGTCTCGCTGGAACGGACGACCCGCAATGCCCGGATCCTTCGGCAGATCGCCGGGCGCGAGGACGTGCCGGTGTTCGCCGGGGTTGACCGACCCTTGCGACGCCCTCCCGCCGAGGCGGCCGAGTTTCACGGTGCCGAGGGCCTGGGCGGACTGCAGACCTTCGAGCCGGACGCGCCGGCCGAGCCGGGCGGGGCGGTGAAGGCGATCGTGGAGCGGGTCATGGCCCGACCACCCGGCGCCGTCGCCGTCGCCGTCATGGGGCCGATGACCAATCTGGCGCTGGCGCTCCGGGCCGAGCCCCGGCTGGCGGAGCGACTGGGGCCGGCGGTCGTCATGGGCGGGGCGCGGTCCGAGGGGGGCAACATCACGCCGTCCGCCGAGTTCAACATCTGGGCCGACCCCGAGGCGGCCGCCGAGGTTTTCGCGGCCGGGTGCCGGGTGACGGCCCTCGGGCTGGACGCCACCCACCAGGTCCGAGCGACCGGGGCGCGCATCGCCGCGATCGAGGCCTTGCCGGGATCGTCGGCCCGAACGGCGGCCGAACTGCTGCGGTTCTCTCAGGACGTCGAGCGCCGGATCGTCGGCTGGGAATGGGCTCCGCTGCATGATCCCTGCACCGTCGCCTGGCTGCTGCGTCCCCACCTGTTCCGGGCCGTGCCCTGCCGGATCGAAGTGGAGACCGAGAGCGACCTGACCCGCGGCCACACCGCCGTGGAGTTCCGGGTCGAGGCCTCGGCGGCGTGTCACCGCTGGGTGGTGGAGGCGGACGCCGCGGGCGTCTTCGACCTGATCGCCCAGAGGTTGGGGACCCTGCCATGACGCGCCTCACCGTCATCGGCTCGATCAATCTGGACATCGTCGCCACCGCGCCCCGTCTGCCGGTCGCGGGCGAGACGGTGACGGGCGCGGCCCTGGCCCGGCATCCCGGCGGCAAGGGGGCGAATCAGGCACTGGCGGCCGCGAGGCTGGGGGCCACGGTGTCTCTGATCGGCAGGGTCGGGGCCGACGCCATGGCGGACGAGGCGCTGGCGTTGCTCCGGGCCGGGGCGGTCGACCTGACCGGGGTGCGCGTCGACCGCGAGCGTGCGACGGGCGTCGCCCTGATCGCCGTCGAACCGACGGGCGAGAACCAGATCGTCGTCGCGGCCGGGGCCAATCACGGCATGGGCGTCGCCGACCTACCCGCGCGGATCGGGGGGGCCTTGATCCTTCAACTCGAGCTGCCGGTCGAGGTGGTCGAGGCGGCGGCGGCGCGGGCCGCGGGGTTCGTCGCCGTCAACCTGGCCCCCGCCGCGCCGGTGTCCGAGGCCCTGCTCGGCCGGGCCGACCTGCTGATCGTCAACGAGGGCGAGGCGGCCTTCTATGGAGACGCCCTGCATGCCGGTGGCGGCCGGGTCGTCGTCACCCTGGGCGCGGCGGGGGCCGTGATGTTTGAAGCGGGGCGCGAGGTCGCGCGCGCCGCCCCGCCGCGGGTCGAGGTCGTCGATGCGACCGGGGCCGGGGATGCCTTTGTCGGCGCGATCGTCGTGGCCCTGCTGAAGGGGCTGGCACCGGACGCCGCCCTGGCCTTCGCCTGCGCGGCCGGGGCCCTGGCGGCCACGCGGCCCGGGGCCCAGCCGTCGCTGCCGAGCCGGGCCGAAGTCGAGGCCTTGCTCCTCGGCTAGACCCGCTCGCCCATGTAGTCGCGCTTGCCCACGGGCACGCCTGCTCCGCGCAAAAGGATGTAGGCCGTCGTCACATGGAAATAGAAGTTCGGGATGGTGAACCCGGTGACATAGGGCTGGCCCAGGAATTTCATCTCGCCGCCGGGGAAGGTCAGGGTCACCTCCCGGGCTTGCTGCCCGTCGATCGCCTCGCGCGGGACCGAGGCGATGTAGCTCAGGGTGTCGGCGATGCGCGTCTGAAGCTCAGCGATCGTGGCCTCGGAATCGTCGTTCACCGGCGCGGGGACCCCCGACAGGCGGGCGATGCACAGCTTGGGGCTGTCGCAGGCGGTCTGCACCTGTTTGATCAGGGGGTTCATGTCGTCGATGACGCGCAGCGCCAGATAGGTCTCCGGATCGACGCCCTGGGTCGCGGCGTGGGCGACCGCCTTGTCCAGCAGGGCCGACAGGGCGTGCAGGCCCCGGGTGAAGGGCACGACCGTCAGGTCATAGAGTGCGGTGGCCATGGGAGTCTCCGTGTGACGCTAGGGTGGAGGTAGGCCTCCGCCGTCGGCCTGTCACGGTCCGGGACGTCGCGTTCGTCAGAAGGTCACGACCAGCCGGACCACCTCGCCGGCGTGCAGCCGGTCGAAGCCCGTGTTGATGTCCTCCAGCGGAATGGTCCCGCTCATCAGCCGGTCGACCGGCAGTCGTCCCTGGCGATAGAGGGCGACATAGCGCGGGATGTCGCGGCTGGGCACGCAGGTGCCGATGTAGGATCCCTTCAGCGTCCGCTCCTCGCCGACCAGGGAGACGACGTTGACGGCCAGGGCGGCGTCCGGCGGCGGCAGTCCGGCGGTAACGGTCAGGCCACCCCGCCGCGTCATCTTCCATGTGGCCTCCAGCGCCCGCAGCGATCCCGCCATCTCCACGGCGACGTCCGCTCCGCCCCCTGTCAGAGCACGGACCTGATCGACAGCGTCGGGGTCGGCGGCGTTGACGGTGTGGACGGGCCCCAGCGTCCGGGCCAGCGCCAGCTTGTCCTCCGACAGATCGACCGCCACGACCGGCGACGCGCCACAGGCGAGGGCCCCCAGGACGCTGGCCAGTCCCACGCCGCCCAGCCCGACCACGACGACGCTCTGGCCCGCGCGGACCCTGGCGGTATTCACCACGGCCCCGACCCCGGTCAGGACCGCGCAGCCGAACAGCGCCGCCTCCTCGAACGACAGGGCCGGGTCGATCTTCACCAGCGACCGGCGCGACACCACCGCCCGGTCGGCGAAGGCCGAGCAGCCGAGGTGGTGGTTCATAATCTCGCCTTCCCGGTGGATGCGTCGGCCGCCCGCCAGGAGCTCGCCCTTGCCATTGGCCACTGCGCCCGGCTCGCACAGGGCCGGTCGGCCCTCGGCGCAGGGGCTGCAGTGACCGCAGGACGGCATGAAGACCATGGCGACAGGATCGCCGAGCGCCAGATCGGACACGCCCTCGCCCAGGGCCTCGACGACCCCGGCGGCCTCATGCCCCAGTGCCATGGGCAAGGGGCGGGGCCGGTCGCCATTGATGACGCTGAGATCCGAATGGCACAGGCCCGCCGCCTTGATCGCGACCAGGACCTCGCCCGGGCCCGGCGGGTCCAGCGTCACTGTCTCGATCGTGAGAGGGCGGCTGTCGGCATAGGGACGGGGCGAACCCGAGACCCGGAGAATGGCGGCGCGAGCGGTGATCGGCGGCATGACGGTCCTCTTCGTGACCCAGCGATCGCGACGCGGTCGCTCGCAACTCGGGCGCGGATAGTTCGACGAAGCCTCGATAGGCGCTTGACGCGACGGAGGCCAAGACCGAGCGTTGGACTCAGGCGCACCTAGAGGCGCTGGAGGAACCCGCGCTCAGGCAGCGAGACGCCGCGCGCCGAGCGTTAGCGCCAGAAGAAGGACCACCATGGCCGGCACGATCGAACGCACCCACCGCAACGACTACCGCCGCTTTCAGGCGATCTCGACGCGCTGGATGGACAACGACGTCTACGGACATGTGAACAACGTCGTCTATTATTCCTTCTTCGACACGGCTGTGAACCGGTTGCTCGTGGTCTCGGGCCAGTTGGACATCCATCACGGCAAGGTCATCGGTCTGGTCGCCGAGACAGGCTGCCGCTACTTCTCGCCGACGGCCTTCCCGGACGAGATCGAGGCGGGGGTGCGGGTCGCGCATGTCGGCACCTCGTCGGTCCGCTACGAGATCGGCCTGTTCAAGAAGAACGAAGACGAGGCCGCGGCAGTCGGCTTCTTCGTCCACGTCTATGTCGACCGGGGGAGCAACCGGCCCGTGCCGCTCAGCGACGGGATGCGCGGCTTTCTGGACTCTCTCAGGACCTGACCAGGCGGCGCGGTGAAACACGTTCTTGACAGAAAGATTGCCAAACTTTCATGTAGGCCGGATTGTTACGTCCTCGTAACCCATGTGAGGCCTCCCCATGATCCCCTCCCTGACTCGCTTGGCGCTCTGCGTGGCCCTGACCGCGCCGATCCTGACGACCGCGCCCGTGGCGGCCGCGCCGGTCTCTGCGACCGAAATGCCGCAATCCATCGCCGAACGCGCGCGTGAGCGTTCGGCCGAGCGCGCCCGGCGCCAGCGCCAGATCGAGAACGCCCGCCTGGACGCCGAGTTCGAACGCGAGGAGCAGGAAGCGGCTCGCCTCGCCGAAGAGCAGGCCCGCGCCGCCCAGGCCACTCAGGCCAGCAGCTCGACGACCACGACCACGACCGAGACCCCGGCCCAGGCCTCCGCGACGGTCACGCCGCAATAGGCACCTCGCGTCAGTCGTCCATATAGCCCAGCAGCGCCAGCGCGCCGACGGCGGTCAGGACGCCCAAGGCGAAGGCGGCGACGATCGATCCGGTCGCGACGGCGGTCGAGACGGTGACGGGGCGCGCGGCGTACCACTCGACGATTTCGGCGTCGTTGTCCTCGGTGGCGTCTTCGTAATAGTCGTCGGCGGCGGACATGATGCGGCTCCGTGAGGGATCGCGGATTCAACCCGCGCCAAGCGCGACGGTTCCGGCACCGTCGTGACACAGGCTCACCCATCGGCTAGATGCGCCTCTTCCCGCACAGGCGACCGCGCTCAAGCAGCGAGGGACCGCGTCCCGAGCGGTAGCGCAACCAAGAGAGCCCCATGGCCGGCCATTCCAAATTCAAGAACATCATGCACCGCAAGGGGCGCGCGGATGCGGTCCGCTCCAAGCTGTTCTCCAAGCTGTCGCGCGACATCACCGTGGCGGCCAAGTCGGGCATGCCCGACCCCGCCCTGAACCCGCGCCTGCGCCTAGCGGTCAACAACGCCAAGGCCGAGAGTCTGCCCAAGGACGTGATCCAGCGCGCCATCAACAAGGCGGCCGGCGGCGACGTCGATACGATGGAGGAGATCCGCTACGAGGGTCGGGGCCCGGGCGGCGTCGGCATCATCGTCGAGGCGCTGACGGACAATCGCAACCGCGCGGGGTCCAACATCCGGGCGGCCTTCACCAAGAACGGCGGGGCGCTCGGCGAGATGAACTCTGTCGCCTTCATGTGGGACCGGGTGGGCAAGATTCACTACCCGGCCGAGGCGGGCACCGAGGACGCCGTCATGGAGGCCGCCATCGAGGCGGGGGCCCAGGACGTCGAGAGCGACCTGGTCAAGCCCGACATCTACGAGGACGCGCCCGGCCATGTGATCTGGACCGCTTTCGAGGACCTGAACGAGGTGGCCGAGGCCATGTCCAAGGTGCTGGGCGATCCAAAATCGACCGCCATCGTCTGGAAGCCGCAGACCGAGGTCCCGGTCACCGGCGACGCGGTCGGCACCCTGATGAAGCTGCTGGATGCCCTGGACGCCGAGGACGACGTGAGCGCCGTCTATTCCAACGAGGACATCTCCGACGAGGACCTGGCGAAGTTCGCCGGATAGGGCACGGGCACGGGCATGGGTGACGATGGCGTGGCCAATCCCGGATCGCCCAACCGCTGGGTCGCGGTCTTGGCCTGGCTCGTGGCGATCGGTTTCGTCGTGGCCCTGGCCGCCGCTGCGGCCTCGAGGCTGAACGATCTGTCCGGCGCTCTGGCGGACGCCATAGAGCGGAGCCGCGCGCGCACCTTGGTGGCCTTCGATTCAAGTTCCGCGGCCCCGGTGGCGTCTGATCTCCCCGTCGCCGCCCCGGCTCTCGTCCTCGACGCGGAGGGCCGCGCGGTCACGCCGCCCCGCTGGCTGGCGGTTCCCAGCCCGGATTACCCCGTCACAGACGAAGGCGACATGGTCTCGGCCACGGTCGCGCTCGCCTGCGGCGTCGACACGACGGGCCGGTTGTCGGATTGCGAGATCATCAGCGAGACACCGCCCGGTCAGGGATTCGGCGAGGCGGCGCTGCGATCGACCGCTCTCGCGCGCCTGACACCCCGCCTGATCGACGGAGAGCCCGTTGAAGGTCGGGTGAATTTTGCCATCCGGTTCTCGCCGGATCGACCGCGCGCGGACTGAGCCCGGGAACGGACCGACCGGCCGGCAGCACATTCGATGCAAGGGGACCTTCATTGCTCGCTAACCCTGTTTGCGGCATGACTGGAACGGATGGCGAACATACCGATTCACAGCGGGGCGACCCGCATCCTGGGCCTCGACCCCGGCCTGCGCCGCACCGGATGGGGTGTCGTGGTGTCGGAGGGATCGCGGCTGTCGTGGGTCGCGCACGGGGTGGTGACGCCACCCGACACCCTCCCGCTCTCAGAACGCCTGCTGTGGTTGCTGGATGAGGTTGGCGAGGTGTGTGCCGCCCACGCCTGTGACGAAGCGGCGATCGAGGAGGTGTTCGTCAACGTCAACCCGGCCTCCACACTGAAACTTGGTCATGCGCGGGCGGCGGTGATGCTGGCCCCGGCGCGGGCCGGGCTGTCGGTCGCGGAGTATTCGCCGAACCTGATCAAGAAGGCCGTGGTCGGGGCCGGCCACGCCGACAAGAGCCAGATCGCCTTCATGGTGAAGCGCCTCTTGCCCACCTGCGGCGAGGTCAAGGCCGACGCGGCCGACGCCCTGGCCGTGGCCATCACCCATGCGCAGCTCAGGAAGCGGGCGCTGCTGGCGGTGGCGTCATGATCGGACGGCTGCGCGGGGTCCTGGCCGAGGTCGAGGAGGGGCATTGCCTGATCGACTGCGCCGGGGTCGGCTATCTGGTGGCGTGCGGGGCGCGGACCCTCCAGCGCCTGCCCGCCCCGGGCGACGAGGCGACGCTGCACGTCGAACAGAGCTGGTCGGCCGAGAACGGGCCGCGTCTTTATGGCTTCCTGACACGCGACGAGCGGCGTGCCTTCACGACCTTGCTGGCCATCCAGGGCGTCGGGCCCAAAGCCGCGTTGTCGGTTCTGGACGTCCTGCCGCCCGGCGAACTGGCGTCGGCGGTGGCGCGCGAGGACAAGGCGGCGGTGGGGCGCGCCAATGGCGTGGGCCCGAAGCTGGCGCTGCGCATCGTCACGGAACTGAAGGGCAAGCCGCTGGGGGATGTCTCCTTCACGCCGTCCGTGCCCGGGGCCCATGCGGAGGTCGTGACCCCCGCGCCCAGCGTCACGGGAGAGGCGGTTTCGGCCCTGCTCGGCCTGGGCGTGGCCGAGGTCAACGCCCGGCGCGCCGTGGATCAGGCTCTGATCCGTCTGGGTGACGAGGCCGAGCTGTCGGCGGTCATCCGCGCGGCCCTGCAGGAGCTGGGACGGTGACGGACGAGCGGATGATCTCGCCACAGGCGGCGCCAGGCGAAACCTACGACCGGGCGCTGCGGCCCCAGACCCTGTCGGACTTCGTGGGGCAGGAGCAGGCCAAGGGCAATCTGAAGGTCTTCATCGAGGCGGCGCGGGGACGCGGCGAGGCAATGGACCACGTCCTGCTGTTCGGGCCACCGGGGCTGGGCAAGACGACCCTGGCCCAGATCGTGGCGCGCGAACTGGGCGTCAGCTTTCGGGCCACCAGCGGCCCGATCCTGGCCAAGGCGGGGGACCTCGCGGCCATCCTGACGAACCTGGAACCGCGCGATGTCCTGTTCATCGACGAGATCCACCGGCTGGCTCCGACGGTGGAGGAGATCCTGTATCCGGCCATGGAGGACCATGTGCTGGACCTCATCATCGGCGAGGGCCCTTCGGCGCGCTCGGTCCGGATCGACCTGGCCCCGTTCACCCTGGTCGGGGCGACGACGCGGGCGGGGCTGCTGGCCACGCCGCTGCGGGACCGGTTCGGCATCCCGCTGAGGCTGGAGTTCTACACGCCCGAGGAACTGGTGCGGGTCATCACCGGCACGGCGAGGAAGATGGGCGCGCCGATCGACGACGAAGGGGCGAGGGAGATCGCCTCCCGGTCGCGTGGCACGCCCCGCGTGGCCGGCCGGCTGCTGCGGCGCGTGCGCGACTTCGCCGGAGCCGAGGGCGCGGCCGTGATCGACCGCGTTGTGGCCGCCCGGGCCCTGGCGCGGCTGGAGATCGACGAGGCGGGCCTCGACGCCAACGACCGCCGCTTCCTCAAGGCCCTGATCGAGAACTACGGCGGCGGGCCCGTCGGGATGGACACCCTGGCGGCCGCCATCGCCGAAGCCCGCGACGCCGTCGAGGACGTGATCGAGCCCTATCTGCTGCAACAGGGCTTCATCCAGCGCACCCCGAGGGGTCGGATGGCCTGCGCCCGGGCCTATGCGCATCTCGGGCTGACCGAGCCGCCCAAGCCGACGGGAGCGTCCCAGGCGGGATTGTTCGAGTGACATCGCGCTACGATCCCCGGAAGGATGTCGCCAATCTTGAGAAGCACGGCCTGTCTCTGGCGCGGGCCGACGACATCGACCTCGGACAGGCCGCCATCATCCCGGACGACCGACGTGACTATCGCGAGCGTCGATGGCGCGCCTATGCTATGTTGGATGGTCGATTGCACATGCTCGCCTTCACCATCCGGGACGGTGCCATCCGTCCCATCAGTCTTCGGAAGGCGAACGCCAGGGAGCAGAAGAACTATGGCTGATCCGAAAATCAGCCTTGATCCGTCGGGCTATGAGGACGTCGATATCGACGATCCGGAAAACCCCGAGTGGACAAAAGACGACTTCGGCAAGGCGCGCCCATTCAAGGACGTGCTTCCGGACGTCTACGCTCAGTGGGTTGCCGAGCGCGAAGTTTCGCTGTCCCTGTCTCCGGCGACCATCGCCGCCTTCGCGGAAGAGGGCGAGGACTGGAAGGAGCGGATGGCGGCGGCGCTCGATGAGGCTGCGAAAGCCAAGCGCGCGGCGTGAGCGACACCCCCACCTCCGGCCGGTTCGACGGGCGCGATCACCTGTTGCCGGTGCGCGTCTATTACGAGGACACCGACTTCACCGGCGTGGTCTATCACGCCAACTACGTCCGTTATTTCGAGCGGGGGCGGTCGGACTTCCTGCGCGCCATCGGTATCGGCCATGCCCAGCTGCTGGAGGGCCAGGCGCCGATGGCTTTCGTCATCGCCGAGATGAAGCTGACCTTTCTCAGGCCCGCGCGGATCGACGACGCGCTGACCGTGCGCACCCGATACGATGCTGTGAAGGGGCCCCGGCTGATGATCTCGCAGGTCATCGAGCGGGACGGCGAGGCGCTGTGCCGGGCCGAGGTGACGGCGGCGTGCATCCATCTGGATGGAAGGCCCAGGCGTCCGACGCCTGCGCTGGTCGAGGCGGTCAGGCCGTGGCTGGCGCCGATCCACTGAGTTTTCGAGGCCACAGGCTCAGTGTCGTCAGGTTCCGGCAGTCCGCGTTAGGGACTGCCGGCCCGATCTGCCTTAGAAGGGCCATGGGCGGTCGCTCGATAGGCCGTGCCCGCGCTCAAAGGACCCGTGAATGACCGCCGAAGTCGCCGACGCCAGCCTGTTGAACCCGGTCCACCTGTTCATGGCCGCCGACTGGGTGGTCAAGTCGGTGATGGTCGGACTGGCCGTCGCCTCGGTCTGGTCCTGGACCATCATCATCGACAAGGCGTTCCGCTTCGCCGCCCTGAACCGCCAGGCCGACGCTTTCGAGGGGGCCATCTCGTCGGGCCGGTCGCTCGAAGACGTCGCCGCCCAGGCCGGGCCGGAGCCGAGCCACGCCCTGCCGCGCATGCTGGTCATCGCTCTGGCGGACTGGCGCGAGACCCGGTCCAAGGGGCCATTGACCGATACCCAGGGCAATCTCTTGATCACTCGCATCGATCGGGCGCTGGACAGTCTGATCGCGCGCGAGGGCCAGCGGATCGAGGAGGGGCTGGGCGTGCTTTCGGTGGTGGCCACGGCCTCGCCCTTCATCGGCCTGTTCGGCACGGTGTGGGGCATCATGAACGCGTTCGGCGCCATCGCGGCGGCCGGCAACACAAATCTGACCACTGTGGCCCCGGCCATCGCCGAGGCCCTGTTCGCCACCGCCATCGGCCTGGCCGCCGCCATCCCGGCCTATATCGCCTACAACAAATTCTCGATCGACGCGGGCAAGTTCACCGGTCGGCTGGAGAGCTTCGCCGACGATCTTCAGGCCGCCGTGGCACGCCGACTGGGAGGCGGTGGCGCTCCCGTTCCGCCGCCGCCGTCGCCGTCCGACCTCGGCTTCCGTCGGAGCGTCTGAGCCATGGCGATGGGTGCAGGCGCGGGAGGCGGCCATGTGCGCGGCCGACGCCGGGCACGCAAACGGCCCCTGTCGGAGATCAACGTCACGCCCCTGGTGGACGTGATGCTGGTGCTGCTGATCATCTTCATGATCTCGGCGCCGCTGCTGACCGTCGGCGTGCCCGTCGAACTGCCGAAGACCGAGGCCAGCGCGGTCGAGAGCGACCAGCCGCCGGTGACCGTCTCCATCGATCAGGAGGGGGCCATCTTCGTCCAGCGCGACGAGACTGCATTCGACGCCCTGATCGAGCGCGTGATCGACGCTTCGGGCGAAACCGATCGCGAGGATCTGTCGGTTTTCGTTCGTGCCGACGGTCGCGCACCCTACCAGGCTGTGGCGCGGGTCATGGCCCGACTGTCTGCGGCGGGCTTCACCAAGATCAACCTGATCACGGACACCGCGCCGGAGGCGCAAAGCTGAGCCATGGCGGCGCGGGCTCCCTCTCCGGCGATCCTGGGTGCCGTCCTGCTGCATGTGGGCGTCGCGGGCCTGTTCCTGCTGCCTCGGGCAGAGCGCGAGGAGATCACGCCGATCATCAACTCGGTGCCGGTGTCGATCGTCTCGTCCCAAGTGATCGAGGCTGCCGCCGCCGACAAACCCGCCGAGGAGTTGGTAACCGAGGATGCCGCCACGGCCCCGCCCGAGACGACCGCCCCGGAGCCCGCGCCGCCGGAACCGACGCCCCCGGTTCCGGCACCGCCCGCGCCCCGGCCCGCGCCCACGCCGCGCCCGACCCCGCCACGACCTACCCCGCCGCGTCCCGCACCCCCGACCCCGACGCCTCCCCGGCCGACACCGCCGCGTCCGACGCCGCCCAGGCCCACCCCGCCGCGTCCCGCTCCGACCCAGCCGACCGCGCCGCTGGACCTCGACGCCTTAGCCGGTCCTCGCCGTCCTGCGCCGGCGCCTGGTCCGCGGGCACCCACGGGTCAGCAGGGCACCGGGCGGGCCGCTCAGGCCGCAGGACCGCAGATCGCCGGTGCCATTCTTCAGCAAGCCTCCCGCAACTGGACGATCCTGTGTGACATCCCAGGGGGGGCGGACATGCGGGTCACGATGGATGTGACGCTGGGGCAGGATGGCTCGATCACGCGTGGCCCTACGCTTGTGAACCCGAGCAACGACCCAGCCTGGAGAGCCCAAGCGGACGGCGCTCTTCGGGCGATGCGTCAGACCGCGCCCTTTGACGTGCCGCAGGGATTTCCCGGTGGCAGCTTTCGGCCCACGTTTACCACCGCGCGAGAGTGCCGGAACCGCTAGTTCCACTGACGATGCCTGACCCCGCATGCCCGGCAATCCTTGCCGTCCCGAATCTCGCCCCAATCCGCGCCAAGCTGGCGTTTGTCACACGGCCCATGGATAAGGGCCGGGACCTCTCGCCTTCGACGACCTGGAGCCTTCGATGCGTCTGAACCTGCTTCTGTCCACGGTGTGCGTGCTTGGCCTTGCGGCCACATCCCTGGTGCAGGCCCAGACCGCGACCCAGAGCCTGAACGGCGGTCCGTCGCAGCAGCAGGCCCGCCAGCAGCCGGCCCAGGACGGCGGCCCCATCGAGGTCGAGATCGACCAGGGCGTGCTGCGTCCGTTCCAGATCGCGGTGGCCCCTTTCAGCGGCCAGAACGGCGCGTCGATCGCCGAGGTGTTGTCGGGCGACCTGCGCCGCTCGGGCTTTTTCGAGCCGATCAATCCGGCCAGCTTCATCGAAACCGGCCTGACCCTGGCCAATGCGCCGAACTTTCCGCAGTGGACCCAGATCGGGGCCCAGGCGGTTCTCTATGGCTCCGTCACGCCGCGGCCGGACGGGCGCAATGACGTGGGCTTCCGGCTCTACGATCCGTACCGGCAGTGCCAGCTGGTCAGCTACAACTTCATCGCCACGCCCGAGCAGTGGCGTCGGATCGCCCACAAGATCGCCGACGTCGTCTATCAGCGCATGACCGGCGAGAGCGGCTTCTTCGACAGCCGCATCATCTATGTCGCCGAGAGCGGCACCGAGCTGAACCGCCTGTCGCGCCTCGCGATCGTGGACCAGGACGGATACAACCCCGTCTTCCTGACCGACGGTTCGGAGATCATCCTGACGCCGCGCTTCTCGTCCAACCCGGACGAGATCGTCTACATGGCGCTGGGCGAGGACTACAGCCGGATCTATCTGTACAACCTGACCACGGGTCGCCGCGAGAACCTGGGCGAGTTCGACGGCCAGCCCCTGGCGCCGCGTTACTCGCCGGACGGGACCAAGGTGGCCTTTTCGATCATCCGGGGCGGCAACACCGACGTCTATGTCATGGACCTGCAGACCCGGCGGCTGTCGCGACTGACCAGCGATCCCGGCATCGACACCTCGCCGTCGTTCAGCCCCGACGGATCGCGACTGGTGTTCAACTCCGACCGGTCAGGCACGCCGCGCCTGTATGTCATGAACGCCGACGGCTCGGGCCAGCGGCCGATCTCGCGGGGCGGCGGCAGCTATACCGCCCCGGCCTGGAGCCCGCGCGGCGATCTGATCGCCTTCACCAAGTCGGGCGGTGGCCAGTTCGGCATCGGGGTCATGGCGCCGGACGGCTCAGGTGAGCGGATGCTGAGCCGGTCCTATTTCGAGGAGGGTCCGTCCTGGGCCCCCAATGGCCGCTACCTGATGTTCTCGAGGCAGACGCGGGGCGGGGACACCAATCTGTGGATGGTCGACCTGTCCGGCCGTGTCATCGCCCAGTCCGGCTACCAGGGCAGGGGCAGCGATCCCGCCTGGTCGCCGCTGCTGGATGAAACCTCCGCCAATCTCGAGGCCGGTGGTCCCGACGCCTGCGATGCCTGATCCGACCTTTTCGAATGTGCCATTCCGGCGCGTGGGGCTTATGATCGCCTTCGACGCCGCCAGACCAAACCAGGAGACGCTCTGATGATCACCGCATCCCGCACCGCCAAGGTCGTGCTGATCGGCCTCTCTGTCGTGGCCATGGCCGCGTGCGCCCCGCGTCGCCCTGTCGAGGGCGCGACCGGCGGGACCGGCACCGGAACGAACGTCCCGGCCTATCCGGGCCCGGGCACGGGCGGGATCGAGGGGGGCGGCATCGGTGCCGGAGCTCCCGGCAGCCAGCAGGACTTCGTCGTCAACGTCGGCGACCGGATCTACTTCGACCTCGACAGCTACTCCGTCAGCCCGGAAGCCTATCCGCGTCTCGACGCCCAGGCCCAATGGCTGCAGCGCTATCCGCAGGTCACCGTTCGGATCGAGGGCAATGCCGACGAACGCGGCACGCGGGAATACAATCTGGCGCTCGGCGCCCGGCGTGCCGAATCGATCCGCAACTATCTGATCGAGCGGGGCGTCTCGGCCGGCCGGATCGACACCATCAGCTTCGGCAAGGAACGCCCAATCGCCCAGGGCGCGAGCGAGGAAGCCTGGGCCCGGAACCGCAACGGCCACACCGCGATCGTGTCCGGCGCCAACTAAATCCGGCTCCTCGGCCCGGCTTGCCCGATCTTGTGCAGCGCGTCACACTGGCTGCTGAGCGAAGCCGGGGGCGAGCATGGTGGACATCGACGCGGCGGGCGGTGCCGCGACCGGCGGCCTGATCGCATCCGCGGTCGAGAAGCCGACGGGCCGTGCCGGCGACCATCACGACGTCTGCACCGATTGCGGTGAGCCTGTCTCCGGCAAGTTCTGCTCGAACTGCGGCCAGCCCACCCATGTGCATCGCAGCCTGCTGCACCTCGGCGAAGAGCTCCTGCACGGCGTCATGCATTTCGATGCCCGCATCTGGCGGACCCTGCCGTTGCTGCTGCTGAACCCCGGTCGGCTGACGCGTGAATGGATCCAGGGCAGGCGGACGCGCTACGTCTCGCCGCTGGCGCTGTTCCTGTTCACCGTCTTCCTGATGTTCTTCCTGCTCAGTTTCAGCGGCAGGGACGCGATCCAGGTGGAGTCTCTGGACGACCAGATCGCGGCGACACGGGCGGCCATCTCGGATCTGGAGGAGTCTGTCGCCGAGGCAGAGGCGAGAGCGGCTGAAGGCGAACCAGGGGCGGAGGCGACCGCGGCGGGACTTCGCGGCGGCTTGATCGGCGCGCAATCCCGATTGGCGGATCTCGAAGCGGCGCAGTCGGCGGGTCCGCGCACCGATGGCCTGACCCCCGGCAGTTGGCAGGCCAGCGTCGCCGACGCGGCCAAGAGCGGCAACGTCACCGTCGGCATCGGCGATCAGAAGTTCAGGGACAAGGTCGTTGAGAAGCTGTCGAACCCCGACTTCGCCTTCTACAAGGCGCAGCAGACGCTCTATAAGTTCGCCTTCCTGCTGGTGCCCCTGTCGATTCCCTTCGTCTGGCTGATGTTCGCGTGGAAGCCAGGGTTCAGCTGGTATGACCACGGTGTCTTCGTGCTCTACTCGCTCACCTTTATGGCGATCTTCACCATGGGTCTGTCGCTGTTCGACTGGATCGCGGGCAATGACAGCGGCTGGTGGGAGGCGACGGTGGGTTCGATAGCCGGGCTGCTGACCCTCGCGGTCCCCGTCCACATGTTCGCCCAGCTCAAGGGGACCTATTCGCTGGGCTGGTTCTCGGCCTTGTGGCGGACCTTCCTGCTGCTGAATTTCAGCCTGTTCGTGTTCACCCTGTTCCTGGTGGGCGTGATCCTGTTCGGCCTGGGCTTCTGACGCCTTGCGGCGGCCCCAAATCGGTGGAACCTGTGCCGGCATGAACAGACATCTGACCTTGCGGACACTCGCCCTCGCCGTCGTCGCCGTCGGCGTCATCGGCGGCGCGGTGGTGGCCCAGACCCAGCCCCTGCCGGCGATCCAGTGGGACGTGCGCCGTCTCGACAATCTGGACCGCAATGTCCGACGACTGGAACGCGCCATCACCCAGAGGAACGCCCAGGGCGAACCGGTTCTGGTCGAATCCGATCCTGAGCTGGTCGCGCTCCAGGGCCGGGTCTCGATCATGGATCGCAGGCTCCAGGACATGGAGCGGACGGTTCAGCGGGTGAACGCCGATCTGGAACGCTTGACCTTCCAGCTGGACGAGAGCGATCGCGACAACGCCGCCCTGCGTGCCCGTCTCGCCGACGCCGAGGGAAGGCTGGGCACCATCGAGCAGGCTCGTGAGGCCGCCGAGACCGCCGCGCGCGAGGCCGAGGAAGCCGCCGCCCGCTCGCCGACCGGCGACGCCGTGTCGGACCTCGCCGCCGCTCGCGCCCTTCTGACGACCGATCCGGCTCGCGGTCGCGCGGCGCTGGAGCTCGTCGCTTCCACCTGGGCCGACACGCCGTCGGGCCAGGAGGCGACCTGGCGGATTGGCGACATCATTCGCGCCGGCGGCGATCAGGCCGGCGCGGTCCAGCAGTATGCGACGGCGCTCCAGGGCTGGCCGACGCTGCCCTGGGCCGGCGAGGTGACGCTGAAGCTGGCGCGCGGGCTGGAGGCCACCAACCGCGACGCCCAGGCCTGCGCGGCTCTGGGGGAATACGACCGGCGCTATGCCGAGACGTCCACTCCGGGGCTGCGCGCCATCGCGAGCCAGACGCGAGCCCAGGCGAACTGCCGCTGAGCCGGGACGACCCGGCCGCCGAACTGGAGCGCCGGGTCCTCGCGCGGCTGGACGCCCGGCTGGAGCGGGACACCTCGCGACCGCTGGCCCTGGCCCTGTCCGGCGGGGGCGACTCGCTGGCTCTGCTGGCGATCGCCGCCGTCTGGGCCCGGCGGGCGGGCCGTCGTCTGTTGGCCATCACCGTCGATCACGGTCTGAACCCCGATAGCCCCGACTGGTCGCGCCGCTGCCAATCGTCCGCGCGCTCGGTCGGCGTCGACTGGGTCGAGCGCCGCTGGGACGGCGTCAAGCCCGAGAGCGGCCTGCCCGCCGCCGCCCGTCGCGCCCGCCATGCCCTGATCGCCGATGCCGCGCGGGAGGCCGGCGCGCTGGTGGTCCTGTTCGGGCACACGGCCGACGATGTGGCCGAGGGGGACTGGATGCGGGCGCGGGGCTCGACGCTGGGGGGACTGCGGGAGTGGTCGCCCAGTCCGACCTGGCCGGAGGGACGCGGGCTGATGCTGCTGCGGCCGATGCTGGAGGAACGGCGAGAGAAGCTGCGCGCGATGTTGAGGGCGCGGGGGCGGGACTGGATCGAGGATCCGGGCAATGCCGGGTTCGGCCGGGGGGAGGCTCGCGCAGCGTTGACCCCTCTCCCATCGGGAGAGGGCTTGAGCGCCCGAGAGCCTGCAAGGCGATCGGACTTGCGCGAAAGGGTGAGGGGTTGCGGTGCGACCTGGACAGACCCGTCGTCGCGACGCGATGCGTCTCTCCTCCACCCCTCACCCTTTCGGCTTGCGGATCGCTCTGCTCTCCGAGCCTCAAGCCCTCTCCCGCTGGGAGAGGGGTTCGATGGAGTGGGCGAGCTTCCTTTCACCTTGCTGTGCGCCGCCGGCCATGACCGCCGGCCTCGCCGGGATCGACTCAGCAAGGTGGAAGCCCGGCTCTCTACCTTGACCCCCTTCACCGCCACCTTGGCCGGCGCCCGGATCGATGCCACCCCCGACCGCGTCCTCGTCCTGCGTGAAACCGGCGAACTGCGCCGACACCCACCGCCGCCGTTGCCGCTCATCCCCGACCGCCCCGCCGTCTGGGACGGCCGCTACGAGATCGCGACGTCAGAGGACGGCTGGAGCGTCGTGCCGGCGCTCGGATTGCTGGCGCGACTGTCGGACGCCGACCGCGCCCTCGTCGCCCGATCGCCCGCCGCCGCGCGCGGCGCCCTGCCGGTCCTGATCCGGGACGGGTCCGATCGCCCGGTTCTTGCATGGCGTGCGGCCAGGGTCCTGAACCTCGCGCCGCGCCGCCTGATGCTGGCACTGGGCGAAACGACGCAGGAAAAGGACCTGACGCGAACCGTCCATGGCGAAACGCCGCCGCCTGACCTATTTTGATGTCGACTGAGTGAAACCCATGCCGGCCGGGCGGTCGGCGACGAGGACTTCGAACCGATGAACCTTCGCAATCTGGCCATCTGGGGCGTGATCATCCTGGGCCTTCTGGCGGTTTACGCCGCCGTCAGCCAGAACGGCGGGACCCTGCCAGGGCAACCCGCAGGTGCCCAGGCCCAGAGTCGGCCTCAGGAAATCTCCTATTCCCAGCTGGTCACGGCGACCGAGGCCCGGCAGATCAAGTCGGTCTCCGTGCGCGGCGACCAGATCACCGGCGTCTATCAGAACGATACCCGGTTCACCTCCACCACCCCCTACCCGAACGAGGGCCTGATCGAGTCCATCCGCGCCTCGGGCGCCCAGGTCGACGTCAAGACGACGCGCCAGGCCTGGTGGCAGGGGCTGCTGATCGGCCTGCTGCCCATCCTGCTGCTGGTCGGGGTGTGGATCTTCTTCATGCGCCAGATGCAGGGCGGGGCGCGGGGCGCGATGGGCTTCGGCAAGTCCAAGGCCAAGCTGTTGACCGAGCACAAGGGGCGCAAGACCTTCGAGGACGTCGCGGGCGTCGACGAGGCCAAGGAAGAGCTGCAGGAGGTCGTCGATTTCCTGAAGGATCCCGGCAAGTTCCAGCGCCTGGGCGGCAAGATCCCCAAGGGCGCGCTTCTGGTGGGCCCTCCGGGCACCGGCAAGACCCTGCTGGCCCGCGCCGTGGCCGGCGAGGCGGGCGTGCCCTTCTTCTCCATCTCCGGCTCTGACTTCGTCGAGATGTTCGTGGGCGTCGGCGCCAGCCGGGTTCGCGACATGTTCGAACAGGCCAAGAAGAACGCGCCCTGCATCATCTTCATCGACGAGATCGACGCGGTCGGTCGTCACCGGGGCGCGGGCCTCGGCGGCGGCAATGACGAGCGCGAACAGACGCTGAACCAACTGCTGGTCGAGATGGACGGGTTCGAGGCCAACGAAGGGATCATCCTGATCGCGGCTACCAACCGTCCTGACGTTCTGGACCCGGCACTGTTGCGTCCCGGCCGTTTCGACCGTCAGGTCGTGGTGCCCAATCCAGACGTCTCGGGCCGCGAGCGCATCCTGCGCGTTCACATGAAGGACGTGCCCCTGGCGGCCGACGTCAACGTCAAGACCGTCGCGCGCGGCACGCCCGGCTTCTCGGGTGCCGACCTCGCCAATCTGGTCAATGAGGCGGCCCTGATGGCGGCCCGCAAGGACCGTCGCATGGTCACGCACCGCGACTTCGAGGACGCCAAGGACAAGGTCATGATGGGCGCCGAGCGCAAGTCCATGGCCATGAACGAGGAAGAGCGCCGCCTGACCGCCTATCACGAGGGCGGCCACGCCATCGTCGCCATGAACGTCAAGATGGCGGACCCCGTCCACAAGGCGACCATCGTCCCGCGCGGACAGGCGCTCGGCATGGTGATGCAGTTGCCCGAAGGCGACCGCTATTCCATGAAGTACCAGCAGATGATCGACCGGATCGCCATCATGGCGGGCGGCCGGGTCGCCGAGGAGCTGATCTTCGGCAGGGAGAACATCACCTCGGGCGCGTCCTCGGACATTCAGCAGGCGACCAAGCTGGCCAAGCGGATGGTCACCCAGTGGGGCTTCTCAGACGTGCTGGGCACGGTCGCCTATGGCGAGAATGAGCAGGAAGTCTTCCTCGGCCACTCCGTCGCCCGCAGCCAGAACATCAGCGAAGAGACCGCCCGGATCATCGATTCCGAGGTCAAGAAGCTGGTCACCTCCGGCTGGGACGAGGCCCGCAAGATCCTGACCGACAAGGCCGAGGACCTGGAGAAGCTGGCCCAGGCCCTGCTGGAATATGAGACCTTGTCGGGCGAGGAGATCAAGGACCTGCTGGAGAAGGGCGCGCCCCCGAACCGCGACGAGAACAACTTCCCCAACTCGGGCCCGTCGGTGTCCGTGCCGGTCACGCCGGTGTCGGAAGGCGTCACGGTGGTGGCCTCGGAAGAGCACCGCACCGTCCACTAGCCGCAAGGCCGGAAAGCCCGCCCGGTTCGCCGCGCGGGCTTTTCTTTGTCAGATCAGTTTACAAAACAGACAAGTCTGTCGTATCCAGCTTCATCTGAGGGGCATGAGGACTTCGACGACGATGTCAGCGACGAATTCGAACACGGCGATGGAGACATCGACGACAGGAGAGACAGGCGACCGTCTGCACGGGCTGGACGCGCTCCGGGGCGGGGCGCTGCTGCTGGGCGTGCTGCTTCACGCCAGCCTCGCCTTCTTTCCGCAGCAGACCTGGATCGTCCACGACGAGAGCCGATCGATCGGCGCGGCCTGGATCTTCTACGGCATCCACCTGTTCCGAATGACGGCCTTCTTCCTGATCGCCGGTCTGTTCGCCCACATGATGCTGGCGCGCAAAGGCTGGTGGGGGTTCACGCGGGATCGCGCCAGCCGCATCGCTGGACCGCTGGCGGCGTTCTGGACGCCGGTCATGGCGGGGATCATTACGGCCCTGGTGTGGAACGCCCACATCCAAGGGTGGGTCACGCCTGGCGCGCCGCCGCCACCTTCGCCGACCTATGATTGGACCAACTTTCCCCTGACTCACCTGTGGTTCCTGTGGGTGCTGGTGGTCTTCTACGCCGCGACCCTGATCCTGCGCGCGCCGTTCGCCGTGCTGGACCGGGAGGGCCGCTGGGGTCGGGTGGTGGATCGCCTGACGGGCGCCCTGGTCGGGCCGTGGACGCCGGTGGTGCTGGCTGTGCCGTTGGCGCTCGCCTTCTGGCTCGATCCGACCTGGGTGGCCTTCTTCGCCGTGCCGACTCCGGACGAAGGCATAGTGCCCAACGCCGGGGCTCTGACCGGCTTCGGCCTTGCCTTCGGGCTCGGCTTCCTGCTGGACCGTCGCCGCGATCTGCTAGTCCGGATCGCCTCCTGGTCGCCCCTGCTGCTGGCGATGGCCGTCGGAACGGGCGTCGCGGGGTGGTATCTCGCGGGCGGGCCGAGCCTGGAGTCTATGGCCGAGCCGACGCTCGACAAGGCCGTCGCGGCCTGGACGACGGCGGTCGCGGTCTATGCCTCGGCGTTCGCCGCCATGGGCCTGTGCCTGCGGTTCCTCGCGGGGCGGAGCGCGATCCGGCGTTACCTCGCCGACGCCTCCTACTGGGTCTACGTCGTCCACCTGCCACTGGTCATGCTGGCCCAGGTCTGGGTGCAGGACTGGGCCGGGCCTTGGTGGGTCAAGCTCGCGGGCATCACGCTAGGCGTGCTTGCGGTCTCGCTGGCGACCTATGAGCTGGCGGCGCGCCACACCTTCCTCGGGAAATGGCTGAACGGACGCCGCGTCCCCTGGCGGACCCGGCCCGCGACCCCTTCGCCCGACCCCGCCGAATAGCTTGCCAAGTCCCGCCGGCTCGTCCACCCCGGACGGGCCGGTCGTCCCATACCGAGTCGTTCCATGACCCAGACCCCCCGTACCGCCGCCGAAGCCGACCTGGCCTTCATGCGCTCGATCGTCGAGGGCCGCACGACCGGCCGGTCGACCCTGACCTTGGGCGTCGCCTACCTTGCGGGCGGGCTGCTGTATGGTCTCCAGTGCCTGTTCCACGTCGGCCAGGCCATCGGGGTGATCGCCTGGCCCGATCTGGCCAACCTGATCTTCGTCGCCTCCATCACGATCGCCTTCCTGATCGTGCTCGCCTGGGCGATCCGCGAGGACAAGAAAGCCGGTCCGTCCGCGCCGCTGGTGACCCGTACGCTCAACGCGGCCTTCAACGGGGCTGGTATGGCGAATCTGGCCATCATCATCGTCTTCGGCGTGGGCTCTGCGCGGGATCAGGACTTCGCCGTCTGGCTCTACTACCCTGCCATGATCTTCGCCCTTCAGGCGGCGGCCTGGTATGTCGCCTGGCACCTGAAGAAGACGCCCTGGATGCTGGTGACCTCGATCGGCGGCTGGCTGACGGCGGTGGGTCTCGGCCTGTTGGTGCGCGAACCCGTGGCTTATCTGGCGCTGTGCACCTTCTCCCTGTTCGCGCTGTTCGCGGCTCCGGGAGCGATCATGGTGCGCGACGCGCTGAAGTCCCGGCCGACCGGCGCCTGATCCATGGGGCTGGCCGATCTCGGCAGGATCGACGAGGTCATCCACGGTCGTCTGCGGCTGGGGATCATGGTCTATCTGGCCGACGTCGAGACGGCTGACTTCACCGAGCTGAAGACCGTGCTGGAGGCGACGCAGGGAAATCTCTCGGTCCATCTCAAAAAGCTGGACGAGGCGGGCTATGTCTCGATCGAAAAGAGCTTCAAGGACAACAAGCCCCTGACCCGCATCGCCATCACACCGGAGGGCCGCGCCGCCTTCGCCGCCTATCTGGAGGCGTTGGGTCGCCTGATCGGCGGCGGGTCCTGATGGCGCGTCCCCGCGTCATGGGCATCGTCAACGTCACGCCCGACAGCTTCTCGGACGGCGGCCGGCACGCGACCGTTGAGGCAGGACTGGCTCAGGCCATGAAGCTGATCGGCGACGGGGCGGATATCCTCGACATCGGCGGCGAGAGCACCCGCCCGGGCGCGGAGCCCGTCTCGGTCCAGGACGAGATCGCCCGGGTGGTCCCGGTGATCGAGGCTGTCCAGGCCCGCTGGCACGGCCCGATCAGCGTCGACACGATGAAGCCCGAGGTCGCGCGCGCCGCCATGGCCGTCGGGGCCTCAATCTGGAACGATGTGACCGCTCTGACCTTCGCCCCTGAAAGCGTGGATGTCGCCGCTGAGCTCGGCTGCGAGGTGGTGCTCATGCATATGCTCGGCGACCCTCAGTGGATGCAGGTCGAGCCGCGCTATGACGACGTGGTCGCCGAGGTCGTGGATCACCTGGTCGCCCGGGCCGGGGCGGCGATGAGGGCCGGGTTGGCGCGCGAGCGGATCGCGCTGGATCCCGGCATCGGCTTCGGCAAGACGGTGGAGCACAACCTGGCCCTGATCGCCGCACTGGACCGGCTGGTGGCGACGGGCTTTCCGGTGCTGCTGGGGGCCAGCCGCAAGCGCATGATCCGCAACATCGACCCGTCCGCCGCCGAGGCCACAGACCGCCTGGGTGGTTCCATCGCCCTGGCCCTGGAGGGGGCCCGTCGCGGGGCTGCCGTCATCCGCGTCCACGATGTGCGCGAGACGGTCCAGGCGCTGAAGGTGCAGGCGGCGGTGGAGACGAGCGACGGGCATCCCCTCAGGCGCGGGCGACCCTGAGCTTCAGGGCATCGCGGCGCTCGACGCGGACCTCGCCCCCGCAGTCGAGGATCGCCGACTGGCTGCCGAGCCACTGAACGCGCGCGCCGGGGCAGGTCGGCGCGTCGGCGCCCAGACCCGTATAGAGCCAACTTGGCGGACGACCGGGTCGGGGCACGAAGACGTCCGAGAAGGCGACCACCACCATCAGCGACGCGAGGCTGAGCACCAGCAGACGCAGCGGCGTGAACAGGCCGACCGTCCGTTCGACGACGCCTTCCAACGCCGCCTTCGGCCCCTCTCGCGCGACGTTCATCGCCACCGTCACGGCGGCCCCCGCCAGCATGATGGCGACCGCGGGGCCCAGCACCAGCAGCAAGGGGTTGAACGCGCCCATCACCACATCCGTCGGCGAGGCGACGGCGAAGTAGTTCAGCCCCCACGTCAGGTAGAAGGCCGTGGCATGGGCGATCGCGCTGGCCAGAAAGGCGATGCCCGAAGCTGTGCTGAGGCTCTCGACCACCCATAGCAGGGTGATCTTGCGGCGGGGCTCTGTGGGTTGTGACATCGCGATCAGCCCTCGGCGCCGCCGACCCCGGCGACGTCCCTATACAAGCTTGGCTGGACGCTGGCCGCAACGGGCCGGCGACCCCGTCTGCGTCAGGGGGCGGCCTGGTCGAAATCACTCGCCCTCGAAACGCCTCGCGTAGCGGCCAACAGGGCGAACACCGTCGCCGACATAATCAAATAGGCAACGAGCCCCGCCAGGGTCGCCCCCGGAACGGCCGCGAGCAGCAGGCTGTCGTTTCCGCCCGGGATCAGGCTCGCGCCCAGGGCCATGACCGCCCCTCCGGCGACGGAGCGCAGGAAGGGGACAGGCCGAGGCGAGCGAAGAACGAACGATCGCCGAAGGAGGCCAGAGAGCATGGCCCCCAGGCAAAGGATGGCGAACATCGCCAAGCCGAGAGCGCCGGCCGCCATGAGCGTCATGGAACCTTGCGGGATCGCGATCCGGATGGCGTCGGCGAGCGTCCAGCCCGGGGCGGCGGCGAAGAGCAGGGCTCCGGCGATCCCCAGGACGACCATCGCGATCCGGCCGGACCAGCGGCCCTGCACAGCCCCGTCGCCCAACGCTCGCATGGCGGCCCAGCCGGTCCAGAGCATCACGGTGAAGCCGGCCACCACCAGGGTCGAGATCTCGGAGGGGTGACCGAGGAGATTGGGCCGAACGCCGGAAGGCCGGATCGACACCGCGTCGGCGAGGAGAAATCCCACCGCCAGACCGATCGGCAGGCCGAGATAGCTCAGCCGTCCGTCGCCGATCCTGGAGATGCTGCCCAGAAGGCAGGCCCGGTTCAGCACGGCCCCGGCCCCGATGAGGACGGCTCCCGCGATCAGGCCCCACCCCAAGGCGCGATCCGGCGTCAGTGCCACATGACCCGCCCACGCCAGCGGCAGCCATACCAGCCCGGCCGCGGCGGCGGCCACCGCGAACCCCAGCAGCATCGTCGGCCGGCGCTCCTCCAGGACCTGACGGGCCGCGAGGACCGCGCAGGTGCTGCCCTGGTTGAGCGCATAGCCCGTGACGAAGGCGCTGGCGGCGGCCAGGCTGGCCAGGCCTATGGCTTGTATCATTCGGTCGACGCTCCCCCGTCCGACCTGTTCGTCGGTTGACGATGAAAGGCTACGCGGACTTGCGGGTCCGGTGCCGGCGCCGCATGGAGCCGCATGTTCTCCGCTCCGTCGTCACCGCGTGGCCGCGTCCTGATCATCGCCGGATCGGATTCCGGCGGCGGCGCGGGGATCCAGGCCGACATCAAGGCCGTGACCGCCATGGGCGGGTACGCCGCGACCGCCATCACCGCGATCACGGTCCAGAACACCCTGGGCGTACACGGCGTCCATCCCCTGCCGCTGGATCTGATCGAGGCCCAGGCCCGGGCGGTGCTAGACGACATCGGTGCCGACGCGATCAAGACCGGCATGCTCGGCTCCGTCGCCGTCGTCGAGCGGGTGGCGGCCATTCTGGATACCGCCGGCGCGCCCGTCGTCGTCGATCCGGTCATGGTGGCCAAGGGCGGCGCGGCCCTGCTGGACGATGACGCGGTGGAGGCGGTGCGGCGGCTGATGGTCCCGCGCGCGGCCCTGCTGACCCCGAACGCGCCCGAGGCCGAGACCTTGACGGGCGTTCCGGTCGCCGATCTCGATGGCCAGCGTCGGGCGGGAGACGCCCTCCTGGCGCTTGGGGCGAGCGCCGTCCTGATGAAGGGCGGCCATGTCCCGGGGTCGACGGTGCTCGATCTGCTGATGACGCCCGCCGGCGAGACCCTGCTGGAGGGCCCGCGCATCGAGACGACCTCGACCCACGGCACCGGCTGCACCCTGGCCAGCGCCATCGCCGCCGGCCTGGCGCAGGGCTGGTCCCTGGAGACGGCGGTGACCCAGGGCTGGGCCTATGTGTCCGAGGCCATTCGCCGGGCTCCGGGCCTGGGGGGCGGGCACGGGCCCCTGAACCACGGCTGGCCCTTGAGGGACCGGCGGTGAGCGTGACGTTCGAGGCGCGGCTGGACCGGATGGTGCGGGCCGACCCGGATCTGATGCATGTCCTGACCGTGGCCCGGTCGCTGGATCTGCCCGACTGGCGCGTCTTCTCCGGGGCCGTCTACCAGACCGTCTGGAACGCCGTTGGTGGTCGTCCGGCGGGCTATGGACGCAAGGACTACGACCTCGGCTATTTCGATCCCGACACCTCTTGGGACGCCGAGGATGTCGTGATCCGACGGGTCGCCGCCGCTTTCGACGAGCCATTCAGGAGCCAGGTCGAGGTCCGCAACCAGGCCCGCGTCCACCTGTGGTTCAAGGACCGGTTCGGCGAGGAGTATGCGCCCCTGTCCTGCACCGACGAGGCCCTGGGCCGCTTCGTCGCCCCGGCCTTCGCCGTCGGCATCCGTCTGGAGCCCGATGCCAGCCTGTCGGTCGCCGCGCCGTTCGGTCTGATCGACGTCTTCGATCGCGTGATCCGCCCAAATCCGAATCGTCCCCGGGCGCGGGGCTGGGAGCGCGCCGTCGCCGGCGCCCTGGCCCGCTGGCCCGAGGTGCGGGTCGTCGACCCAGCCTAGAGCATGATCGGTCAAGGTGGACGCAATGCGTGGGTCCGCCGAAAGCGTGAATCACGCGCTCGCTGGATCCTAGCCCCTGAGTCACGGCATCAGCGGAATCGCGAAGCGACTCCACCTCAACCGATCACGCTCTAGGCTGCCGTCTCCTGTTGCGCCGCCTTCGCCCGGCCGAGGGCCTGGAACAACTCTTCGCCTGAGTAAGGCTTGCGCAACAGTGGCCAGGAGGCCCCGACCAGATCGTCATCGACATCGTCTCCGGCATAGCCCGAGGCGAGCAGTATCCGCATGGCTGGATAAAGATCAGCAGCGCGGCGGGCCAGCTCGATGCCCGACATGCCGCCAGGCATGACCACGTCGGTCAGCATGATGTCGAATGTCGCGGTCTCGAGCCGCGCCAGGGCTTCGGGTCCGTTCTCGGCCAGGGTGACGCTCAGGCCGTGCTCGGTCAGCAGGTCGAAAGCCACCGCCGCCACGCCCGGATCGTCCTCGACGAGCAGCAGGCTGCCGGTCGTGGGTCCCGTCGCCGCCGCCGTCGGCTCCTTTTCGGCATCCGCCACCGCCGCAGCGGGCGGCAGGTAGATGTCGATGGTCGTGCCCTGGCCCGGGGTAGAGTCCAGCCGTACGCCGCCGCCGCTCTGGCGCGCGAAGCCATAGACCTGGCTGAGGCCCAGGCCCGTGCCCTTGCCGACGGCTTTTGTGGTGAAGAAGGGCTCGAACACCCGACGCATGGTCTCTTCGTCCATGCCCGCGCCCGTGTCGGCCACGCTGACGCAGACATAGTCGCCGGGCTCCACGTCGGCCACTTCGCCGGCCTCGATCCGGCAATGGCGGGTCTGGACCGCGATCGCGCCGCCGTCGCCGGCACCCTTCTCCGCGATCGCGTCGCGAGCGTTGACGATCAGATTGAGCATCGCCGCCTCGAACTGCGCCGGATCGACGATCACCCGGGCCCCGCCGCGGCGCAGCTTGAGCCGGTAGTCCAGAGCCTCTCCCACGGCGCGGCGCAACAGGGGGTCGCTCTGGCGGATCAGGGCGTTCAGGTCGACCGCCTCGGGGCGCAGGGTCTGGCGGCGCGAGAAGGCCAGCAGCTGGTGCGTCAGCCGCTCGCCGCGCCGTGCCGCCGCCAGCGCCGCCTCGCCCATCTTCTGGCGGCGGGCCCCGTCGTCCGGCGAGCGCAGGATCATGTCCAGCGCTCCGATCACCACGGTCAGCAGATTGTTGAAATCGTGCGCCACCCCGCCCGTCAGGCGGCCGACGGCCTCCATGCGCTGAGCGTGCATCAGGTCGGCCTCGGCCTTCGCCTTCTCCGCCAGGGCCTCGCCGACGCGGTCCTCAAGCAGTTCGTTGATGCGTTTCAGATCCTGTTCGGCCTGCTGGGCCTCGGTCACGTCCAGATTGACCCCGACATAGCCCTGGAACTGACCGGCGGCGTCGAAGCGGGGGACGCCCTGGCTCCGCAGCCAGCGGACGCCGAGATCAGGATGGATCACACGCACCGCCCCGTCATACGGCTCGCGCCGGTCGAAGGCGCGGCGGTAGTCGGCCTCGAAGGCGACGCGGTCCTCGGGCGTCATCATGCCGGTCCAGCCGCCCTTGAGGGGCTTGTCGAGGACCTTGAAGAAGGACCGGTAGGCGAGGTTGGCGAACACCACGTTCCCGTCCGCGTCGCTCATCCAGATCGGCACGGGGGCGCTGTCGGCGACGGTCCGGAAACGGCCCTCAGACTCCGCCAGCCTCTGCTCGGCCTCGACACGGGCGGTATCGTCCCGCAACGTCAGGACGGCGCCGATCGAGGCACCGGTCTCGGTGACGACCGGCCGGGCGTTTCCGACGGCGATGACCTCCGATCCATCGGGTCGACGGATGCGCCAGCGCGCATCGGTGATCGTCGTGCCGTTCCGGACCGCCCGGGTCAGCGGCAGCTGGTCGGGCGGATAGGGACGCCCGTCCTCGGTGAACAACTGATAGGCGTCGGCGTAGTCGTCAGGAGAGACGTCCAGCCGGGCGACCCCGTGATGGCGCCGCGCGGCTTCATTGACGAAGATGATCGCGCCGTCGGGATCGGTCACGATCACGCCTTCGGCCAGTTGGCTCAGGATGGCGTCGCGCTCGGCCATGGCGGTCGAGAGCCGCAGGTTGCTCTCGCGAATGTCGGTGACGTCGAACGCCACGCCGACGAAGCCGAGGACCTGGCCACCGGCCCCGAGACGCGGGCGCGAGAACGACTTCAGCCAGCGATACACACCGTCCTGTCGAAGGTAGCGCGCTTCGAGCGAGAAGGGCTTGCCGGTCGCCTCTCCGGCCAAGGACTCGGCCAGGATCCGGTCCTGGTCGTCCGGATGGATGACGGCCCGCCAGTCCGCCAGCCGGGCCTCCTCATAGGTTCCGCCGTTGTAATCGACATAGGTCTGGTTGACGAAGGCGCGGGTGCGGTCCTGGGCCGTGACCCAGATCAGGACCGGAGCGGTGTCGGCGATGTCGCGGAAGCGGGCCTCGCTCTCGCGCAGTTCCGCCTCTGCCCGGGCCCGCTCCACCTCGGACCAGGTGCGGTCGGCGACGTCCTGGATAAGGGCGACGTCCTCAGCCGTCCAGGCACGCGCCGGGGCCGAATGCACGAACAGGAAGGCGCGCATTTCGCCGGCGCGGAACAGCGGCGCGGTGACGAAGCCCCCGATCTCTCGTCGGGCGAGCGAGGCGACCGCATCGATGGTGCGCGCGTCGCTGGTCACATCATCGACCGCAACCGTCAGACCGAGGAACAGCTCGGCCATGATCTGTTCGCCCAGATCGGGTACGGGCATGATCCCGGCCAGGCTGGGGACGCCTTCGGTCCAGTCGGGCATGAGTTCGACCGTCTGTCGGTCCAACGAGAACTCGCCGTAACCCACGCGCGACGCGCCCAGCAGTCGGCCGAGCACGCTCTGCACATGATCCATGATGGCGGATGGGTCTTCGAGCTCGCGGACACCGTCAGCCAGTTCAAGCAGGAGCCGCTGTCGCCGCTCCTGCGCCGCGAGGGCCTCAAGAGCCACCCGTGTCTCGGTCACGTCGAAGGACATGCCGACATAGCCCTGGAAGACGCCCTCGCCGTCGAAGCGCGGATTGACCGACACCCGCATCCAGCGCCAGACGCCGTCGTGTCGCTGGAACCGGCACTCGAACCCATAGGGCGAGAAGTTTTCTCGTGCCTCGGCCTGGGTGGCGGCCACGCCGGCGATGTCGTCCGGATGGACCGACGCCTTCCAGGCCTGACCCAGGAAAGTTTCTCCCGGCTTGCCGTAGAAGGTCTCCAGCGCCTTGTTGACGAACTCGACGTCCCCGGCCGCGTCGGTCAGCCATACGGGCGACGGGGCCGTGTCGGCCATCAGGCGGAACCGGGCTTCGCTCTCGCGCAGCGCCACCTCGGCCTCGCGGGCCTCGGTCACGTCTGTATGGACTCCGACCCATTCCAGGATTCGCCCGTCCCGGTCCAGGGTGGGCACGGCACGGATGTCGAAGGTGCGATAGGTGCCGTCCGCAATCCGGACGCGGTGCTGGAAGTCGAAAGGCTCGCGCTTGGCGACGGCGACGTTCCAGGCATCGACGCTCGCCTGGGCGTCTTCGGGATGGACGGCGGCGGACCAGCCATAGCCCCGATATTGCTCTCGCGTCTGACCGGTCAACGCGGCCCAGCCCGGCTGATCGCCTTCCATCCGCCCCTCTGCTGAATTCGTCCACAGAATGCCCCGTGTGGCGGCCACCGCGGTGCGAAACCGGCTCTCGCTCTTCAGTAGCGCCTCGTCGGAGCCGCCAAGCGCGGCGATGGTCCGGTCCAGCTGGCGGACGGTCTTGCGCAGCGAGGCCGCGACCAGGGTCGAGAACAACCCCACCAGAATGAAGTTGACGGTGGCCACCCGTCCCATCGCGTTCGCCACGCCGAAGCCGACCGCCGTCGAACCGGCGACGACCCAACCGCCCAGCAGGCATGCGATCGTCGCCACGACCCCGGCCGTCCGACCCCCTGTCAGGGCCGCCAGGATCACCGCGGGCAACAGGATGATGAAGCCTGTGACCTCGCCATAGAAGGCCTGGCCGGACCAGCGGACAAACAGCCCGCCGGCCGCGAAACCCAGCCCGATCAGCACATTCACCCACCAGGATCGCGGGCGGCTTCTGGCCAGTCGCGCAAGCACGGCGTCAGGCGTCATCGCCCCGGTCCGACCGTCCCTGCCCTGCAAACCACTCCCCCGAACTCTCTCGCGCGCGAAACCGCAACGCTTTGGCGTCGACCGCGTTCCACCAGGCGGCGCATACCCCGCATCGGGGTTGGCGCACCGGCGGCGAATGCCTACCTGACGCCATAGCCCATCACACTCAAGGAGCGACCCATGACCACCACCATCGATACCGGGCTGACCAAGGCCGAACGCGTGGACGTGGCGCGCGAGCTGACCAAGGTCCTCGCCGACAGCTTCGCCGTCTATATGAAGACCCACGGCTATCACTGGAACGTCCGGGGCCCCGAATTCTTCACCCTGCACAACCTGTTGGAACAGCAGTACCGCGACATCTGGGAAGCTCTGGACGAAATCGCCGAGCGCATCCGCGCGCTGGGCGAGTATGCCCCGCAGGGCTATTCGACCTTCGCCAACCTGACCTCCATCAAGGACGGTGATCCGGACAAGGATTCGACCGCCATGCTGAAGGAGCTGATGAAGGACCACGAGACGGTCATCGCCACCTGCCGCGCGGCCCTGACGTCCGCCGACGACGATGGCGACGACGTGACGGTCGACCTCCTGACCCAGCGTCTGGCGGCGCACGAGAAGTTCGCCTGGATGTTGCGTTCGACCCTGGGCGGTCGCTAGCTTAAGGAAGGCGATCTCACGCGCCTGTCCGAAAATGGCCGTGAATCCGCGTTAGGTGGCCCATCCCCGGGCGCACAGCGCCGCGAAGATGAAGCCTGAATGCATCTGCACCCCGTCAAGGTCGTCGACTGGCTGCGCGATCAGCTTCCCGGGCGTCGTCTGTTGGCCGCCGCCCCTGCGGCGCTCGCGGCGCTGGGCGTTGCCATGGCGGCGAGTTCCGGCGTTCGGCCTGAAGTGGAGCGGACCGCTGAGGCCATTGCCCAGCTGACCGGCGGTGATCTGTCCGCACGGGGGCTGGCCATCCTGTCAGGGCGGATGGATGCGGCGCAGCTCGCCTTGGCGGTTCGCTTCGATCCCAATGATCCCCGGGCCGCGCCGCTGGGCCTGACGCCGGGTTGGGAAAGTCTGACCCTGGCCGGCAAGCCGGGGTTCGAGCTGGGGGCCAGCGGACGCGACGCCCGGCGCCTGAACGCGGCCATGCCGGCCGCGATGGGCGCGCTTCGGCCCGCTCGGCCTTTTGTGTTCAATCCTGCCACGCCTGCCGACCGTGCTCGGGCCCTGCGCTGCCTGACCCAGGGCATCTATTACGAGGCCGCCCTGGAGAGCACCAAGGGTCAGGAAGCCGTCGCTCAGGTGATCCTGAACCGCGTGCGCGATCCGAACTATGCCAACTCGGTGTGCGGCGTGGTGTTCGAAGGGGCCGAGCGCGTCACCGGATGCCAGTTCAGCTTCACCTGCGACGGATCGCTGTCACAGCAGCCGGTCGCCTGGGCGTGGGATCGCGCCCGGGTGGTGGCCGAACGGGCGCTGGCCGGGCGTGTCGCCACAGACGTCGGCACCGCCACCCATTATCACGCCGACTATGTGCATCCCTGGTGGTCGCCGACCTTGGCAAAGATCACCCAGATCGGGGCCCATATCTTCTATCGCTGGAAGGGACTGGCCGGAGAGCCGGCCGCGTTCGGCCGTCCCTATTCCGGGCGAGAGCCCGTCATCGACGAGGCCCGGTTCGCCCGTCCGCGACTGCGCGCGCCCGAAACCCAGCTTGCGGATTTGGACGCCTCCGACGTCCGGATTCTGGCCGAGGGCGGAGCGAACCTGAGAACGGTGGAGTTCGAGGGCCAGACCCGCGTCGTCGGCGTCGCCAGCCTGGGTGGCCGGCGCCCGCCGACGACCGAGGAGATCGCCGCCATCAACGCGCGCCTTTCGGCCTTCGAAGCGCCTGCGCCCGTAGTCCCTGACGCCCCCGCGCCGGGCGTCGTGCCCATGTCGGTCGAGGAAGTGGGCCGACCCGCCTCCTGACCGGGGCGAGCGACCGCGTGCAACGGGTTTCAAGCTCGAGCATTGATGACCTGTCGGGCTCACGGCCCCGCTTGGAGCCCTAAGTGCCTGCACCCGATCTGCCCGCGAATGAATCCGAGCGCCTGAAGGCGTTGCAGGCCTACGGTATTCTGGACACCGGACCCGAGCAGGCGTTCGACGACATCGTTCTCCTGCTGGCCGAGGCGTTCGACGCCCCGATCGCCCTGGTCAACCTGATCGACGCGGACCGGGCCTGGTTCAAGGCGGCGCTGGGCACGTCCGGCATGACCGGAAGCCCGCGCGAGGTGTCCTTCTGCGCCCATGCGATCGCCAGTGGACAGGACCAGCTGGTCGTGACCGACGCGCTCGCCGACCCTCGCTTCGCCGACAATCTCCTGGTCACCGATGAGCCGCATCTGCGGTTCTACGCCGGCCGGGTGTTGCGGACGCCCGACGGGGTCGCCCTGGGGGCTCTCTGCGTCCACGACGTCACGCCCCGTCCAGAAGGCGTGACCGAGCTGCAGACTCGCATGCTCGAGGTCCTGGCGCGGCAGGTCATGGCTCAGTTCGAGCTGCGTCGCGCCATCCGCGAGCGCGAGGAAGGCGCCCGAGCGCTGGCCGAGAGCGAGGCCAAGTTCCGCGCCATCGCCGACTCCATGCCCCAGATGGTCTGGTCGACCCTGCCCGATGGCTTCCACGACTACTACAACGCCCGTTGGTACGAGTTCACCGGCGTGCCGTCCGGCTCGACCGATGGCGAGGGTTGGAACGGCATGTTCCATCCAGACGATCAGGCTCGGGCGTGGGCGCGCTGGCAGGAATCGCTGGCGACCGGCGAGCTTTACGAGATCGAGTATCGTCTTCGCCGCGCCGATGGGATCTATCGCTGGACGCTGGGCCGGGCGACGCCGATCCGCGACGCGGGCGGCAGGATCACACGCTGGTTCGGCACCTGCACCGACATCGACGACCTCAAGCGGATGGAGCAGGGCAAGGACCTGCTGAGCCAGGAGCTGAGCCACCGGATCAAGAACATCTTCGCCGTGGTCTCGGCCTTGATCGCCCTGTCCGCCCGGGAGCATCCGGAGGCCAAGTCCTTCGCCGCCGCCGTGCGGAACCGCATCAACGCCCTGGCCCGCGCGCACGAGTTCGTCAGGCCGCATTCCGAGGTGTCGAGGCCTACCGTGGGCGACACGACCCTGCACACCTTCCTGAGCGCCCTGTTCAGACCCTATGCGGATGACGGCGGCATGCCGCGTGTGATCATCACGGGTGGTGACGCCACCTTCGACGATCAGGCGGCGACATCGGTGGCTCTGCTGTTCCACGAGCTGGCCACCAACGCCGCGAAATACGGCGCGCTTTCGACGCCCGGGGGTCGCGTCCTGTTGCGGACCCGCAACGCCGGAGATCGGTTCATTCTGACATGGACCGAGACGGGAGGCCCGTCCCTGGCTGGAGAACCCACTCGGGCTGGCTTCGGGTCGTCCCTGGCGAGCTTGTCGGTGGAGGGGCAACTGGGTGGCAGACTGGAACGCCGATGGCTGCCGGAGGGTCTGGTCGTCGAGGCCGACCTGCCCGCGACTGCGTTGTCTCGTCGCAGGGCTGCTTTGAAGACCGTCTGAAACAAAACGGCCCCGCTTGCGTTCGCAACCGTACAGAGACCGAGAACAGACCTGAAGAAAGTCCATGACTTCGCGTATTCTGATCATCGAGGACGAGGCCCTGGTGGCTATGGAACTCCGCTTTGTGCTGGAGGACCTGGGTCATGAGGTGATCGGAACCGTGGCCGACGCCCGGACGGCGCGCGAAATCGCGGCCGAGACCGACGTCGATCTGGCGCTGGTCGACATCCACCTGTCCGACGGCGCGACCGGCATCGATCTGGGTCGTGAGCTGGGTCAGGACATGGGCGTCACGGTGCTGTTCATGACGGCCAACCCCGGCATGATCCGGGACGGCGTGGCCGGCACGGTCGGCGTTCTGACCAAGCCCACAGACGAACGCGCGGTCCAGACGGCGGTCGACTACGCCTTGCGTCGCCGACAGGGGGTGCCGGTCGAGTACGCGCCGCCAGAGCTTCAGCTGTTTGGTTGAGCCCTGTCGGTCAGGCGACGCCATTCGCCTGCTTGAGCCAGGTTTTCAACCGCGTCGCCGGATTGTTTGATGGTCCAAGCGTTCAGACGATCAATGCTTGGCCTGTGTGAAGCGCGACACATGAGCCACGCTTCGGTGTTCAGCGAACGAGACTCTGTTGACGATGTCCCCGTTCGCTTTATGGGCTCGATCTATGATCACCCAGGCGCGGCGTTTCGCAAGAAAGATTGCCCCACCGGGCCTGGTCGAAATCTACGGACTGATTCGGCGCAAGATTTACGATGCGCGCAACCTCGATCGATCACCGCAGGCCGTTTTCTCCGAGATCTACTCGAAGGGCCTTTGGGGCGGGCAGCGCGGCGTGTTCCACTCCGGAACCGGATCGCACACCGCCTCTATCGTCGAACCCTATGTGGGGCTGGTGTCGCGGGTTCTGGCGGATATGCCCGCGGGCCAGCGGCGTGTCGTGGATCTGGGTTGCGGCGACTTTCAGATCGGGCGGCACGTTCTCGCGTCTTGCGACAGCTATTCCGGCGTCGATGTCGTTCCACAGCTCGTCCAGCATCTCCAGTCGCAGTATTCGGGTCCGAATGTAAATTTCCACTGCCTCGACATCGTCGATGACGATCTGCCGGATGGAGATGTCTGTCTTGTGAGACAAGTCTTGCAGCACCTGTCGAACGAACAGGTGTCAAAAGTCCTGTCGAAGTTGAACAAGTACAAGATTGTTCTAATTACTGAACATGTGCCTTCTCATTCTAAACTGAAAATCCCGAACACCGACAAGGTGCATGGCGGAGGGATCCGCCTCGCGAGTGGATCAGGACTTTATGTCGAACGGCCTCCCTTCTCCTTCGCCCCAGACCAGATGCAGGTCGTTCTCGAACTTCCCGGACACCAGGTGGGCGTCACAGATGCCGGCCTGATCCGCACGCAGAAGTTCGATCTTCGGCCTGGTGCCTGATCGGGGTCGACATGCCGATCGCTGACCTTCACCAGGCCCCGATCTTCTCGGCCTCGCGGTGGCTGATCGGGTTGTGGGCGCGGGCGTGGTCTTCCTCCGCCAGCAGCCGCGAGACCTCCAGCGCCGCCATGCAGCCCATGCCGGCCGCCGTCACCGCCTGACGGTAGACGTCGTCGGTGACGTCGCCGGCGGCATAGACGCCCTCGACGTTGGTCTGGGTCGTGCCCGGCTTGACCACCAGATAGCCGCCGGCCTTGGTCTCCAACTGGCCTTGGAACAGCTCCGACGACGGGGCATGGCCGATGGCGATGAAGACGCCGTCGCAGGCCCGCTCGTGCGGCGCGCCTGTCTGGGCGTGCTTCAGCCGGACCCCGGTGACATTGGAGGCCACGCCGTCGCTTTGGCCCAGGATCTCGTCGACCTGGTGGTTCCAGACCACCTCGATCTTCGGATTGGCGAACAGCCGGTCCTGAAGGATCTTCTCGGCGCGGAACTCGTCCTTCCTGTGAACGACCGTCACCTTGGCGGCGAAGTTGGTCAGGAACAGCGCCTCCTCGACGGCGGTGTTGCCACCGCCGACCACCACGACCTCCTTGCCGCGATAGAAGAAGCCGTCGCAGGTCGCGCAGGCGGACACGCCGAAGCCCTGATAGCGGGCCTCCGATTCCAGACCCAGCCACTTGGCCTGGGCCCCGGTCGAGATGATGACGGTCTCGGCCAGGATTTCCGCGCCGGAATCCAGCGTCAGGCGGAAGGGCCGTTGCGACAGGTCGCAGGCGGTGACGATGTCCTCGATGATCTCGGTGCCAACGTGCAGGGCCTGGTCTCTCATCTGCTCCATCAACCAGGGTCCCTGGATGGTCTCGGCGAAGCCGGGATAGTTCTCGACGTCGGTGGTGATGGTCAGCTGTCCGCCCGGCTGGATGCCGGCGATGACGATCGGGTTCAGGCTGGCGCGCGCGGCATAGATGGCGGCCGTCCAGCCGGCCGGGCCGGATCCGATGATGGCGACGCGCGTGGTTCTGAGACTGGTCATGACACCTATCTAGTCGCTGATTCCCGTCGATGCGATGGTAGGTTCGCCGCACGCGCTTCGGGAGATACAGAGATCATGTCAGGACGCAGTTACATCGGGGTCGGCATCGCGCTGGGCGTGGCCATAGGCGCGGGCATGGGCGTGGCCTTGGGCAACCTGCCCATCGGCATCGCCGTGGGCCTCGCGCTCGGCGTCGCCATAGGGGCGTCGCTGGACGCCGGGCAAAAGAAGAAGGGCCGAAGCCGGGAGGGCGGCGACGGGTCGTCCGGAGCCTATATCGGCGACGGGGGCGGACGCAGCGGCAACAAGGACAATCACGGCGACAACGACAGCGGATCGGATGGCGGCGGCGGCGGCGACTAGGTCTGTGTCATGGCCTCGAGCACGGCCCGCGCCGCGCGGGCCGTCTCGGCGAGAGGCTCGTAGGTCCAGGTCTCCAGCCTGCCGTCGAACGGCCGCGACGCCCCCCGTTCGCGCAGGTCGGCATGCAGCCGCGCGAACTTGCCAGGCGGTCTCAGCGCCATCATTGGCAGGATGTGGACGGGCTTGCCCGTCGAGGCTGCCTCGGCCGCCATGTTCGCGCTGTCCTCGGTGACCAGAATGTGGTCGGCGAAATGCAGTATGGCGAACAGGGGGTTCGCGCCTTCGCCGTCCCAGATCAGGCCTGGAATACCCGACAGACGGTCGCGCATCACTCTCTCGGCCGCCTCCGGGGTGCGCCGCGAGAAGGTCAGCATCAGCGATCCGCCCACCCCCTCGACCGCCCCCGCGATCCTGTTGGCCAGCACGACCGCATGATCGGCCGTCAGGTCAAAGACCCTGGACCGCCCGCCGATCAGCGCCGCCACGCGCGGGCGAGGCAGAGGCCCCAGCAGGGCGGCAAAGGCTGGGCCGGCTTCGCCCAGGGCCTCGGCGGTGATGCGATGGGGCGAACCGGTGATGTTGACCACATTGGGGCCGGTCAGGCCGTCGTGGGCCGGCGCCACGACCTGGTCGAAGCGGTCGGGGTCCATGCGCGGGTCCTGGACCTGGACGACGAAGGTGCGCCCGCCGCTCCGCTTTCTGGCGGCCAGTGAGAGCGGCAGGCTGGCGCGTCCGGCGGCGATCCACAGGTCCGGCCACGGCTCGCCGCTTTCCGGAAGGGAACGCTCGGATGAGGCGTCCAGCATCCCTGGCGTCTTGAGCGCGGCGGGAAGCCAGTCGAACGCTGACGTCCAGCGAACACGCCGGATGTCGATGGTGGCGGGGGTCAGCCGGGCGACGGCCTCGGCCAGGCCTAAAGCCTGGTTCTCGATGCCTGCGCGGCCGTCGGTGACCACGCGGATGGAAAGGAGGTCGCCCCCTACTTCCACTCGACCTTGAGGATTTCGTAGGCCTTGACCCCGCCGGGGGTGTTGACCTCGACCACGTCGCCGACCTCTTTGGAGATCATCGCCCGCGCGATCGGCGAGGCGATGGAAATCTTGCCCTGCTTCACATCGGCCTCGTGCTCGCCGACGATCTGGTAGCGACCCTCTTCCTCGGTGTCCTCGTCGACCACGGTCACGGTGGCCCCGAACTTGACCTGATCGCCGTCCAGCTTGGACACGTCGATGACCTGGGCGCGGCTGATCTTGTCCTCGATCTCGGCGATCTGACCTTCGATCCAGCCCTGCCGCTCCTTGGCGGCGTGATACTCGGCGTTTTCGGACAGATCCCCGTGCTCACGCGCTTCCGAAATGGCGGCGATGACGCTGGGCCGCTCCACGGACTTCAATTGCTTGAGCTGGGCGTCGAGGGTGCGATAGCCCTCGGACGTCATGGGCACTTTTTCCATGTGGTCGTGATTTTCTTGGTTGTCGCCCGGACATCCGGAGAAGCCGGCTGTCTGGAGAAGGACTGGGAAAGACGATTTACGGGAACACTGCGGTCGCTGGGCGCGCGCGACCGGCCGAAGAAGCTAGGGCGAACTCGCCCGGAACTCAACCCCGCGTCCGAGGTCAGGCGGCCGGCGGCGGCACGGCGGGCTGGGTGTCCTGCGCGATCCGCCGCTGTTGATCCGCTCGCGCCAGGGCCCCTCGGGCCACCCGATAGGCGATCAGGGCGATCAGGCCTGCCGCGATGGCGGCAGCCAGGGCCGCCACCACGACGACGCCTGCCGCCATGAAGGCGATGAGCAGAAGGACGGCGGCGGCCAGGCCGGAGGCGATGTGAGACATTCGTGGGCGCATGGGTTTCCAACGCGCCGATCTGTCCCGAGTTCAACGGAGAGATCTCAGGCGTAGGCGTAGGGCCCGCCCCGTTCCAGCGCCCGCTGATAGGCCGGGCGGGCGTGGATGGTCTGGAGGAAAGCCTTGAGCCGGGGCTTGTCAGGGCCATAGGGGGAGCGGCTGGACGCGGCTTCCAACGGAAAGCTCATCATGATGTCTGCGGCGCTGAACCGGTCCCCGGCGAACCACGGCGACCTGGTCAGCTCAGCTTCCCAATAGGCGGTGTGGGATGCGATCTGCGGATCGATGAAGCCGCTCTGCGCCTTGCTGGAGATCGCCTTGACGATCGGCCGGACCAGCCCGGGCGACCGGGTCGGGAGGGCCCCGAAGATCAGCTTCAGCAGCAGCGGCGTCATCGCCGAGCCCTCGGCATAATGCAGCCAGTAGGTGAAGCGACGCCCGTCCGCCGTGCCGGGCTGGGGGCGAAGGCCGTGGCCCGCGTGGCTGTCCAGCAGATACTCCACGATGGCCCCTGTCTCGGCGACGAGGATATCTCCGTCCTGGATCACGGGTGACTTGCCCAGCGGATGGATGGCTCTGAGTTCCGGTGGGGCCAGCATGGTCGCCGCGTCACGCTCGTAGCGCTTGACCTCATAGCCGACGCCCATCTCCTCGAGCAGCCACAGCACGCGCTGGGAGCGAGAGTTGTTCAGGTGATGGACGACGATCATGGGGCGGCCTCCGAGGACGAAGGGTCACCCTAGCGGAGTTGACGCCGGGGCGGGCAAGGGTTGAGAACGGCGATAGCGCATGATATCATGCCATCATGGCCCAGTTGCTCGTGCGGAACATCAGCGAGGATACGGTGGAGGCGCTGAAGCGGCGCGCCGCCGCCAACCAGCGCAGCGTCGAGGCCGAGCATCGCGCCTTGCTGGAAGACGCTCTGGAGGCCGAACGGATGAGGCAGGTCGATCGGTTTCGCGCCATCATCGATGCGATCCATGAGCAGCAGACGGGCCGTACGTTCACGCCCTCTGAAGTCCTCGTTCGCGAAATGCGCGACGAGTCTTGATCGTTCTCGACACCTCGGTCGCTCTGAAATGGGTGCTGAACGAGGCGGGAAGCGACCGCGCGCGCGCGATCATGGCCCTGGCTCTGACCGCGCCGGACTTCTGGCGGGTGGAAGCGGGCAACGGATTGCGCAAGTCCGTCAGGGGGGGTGAGATCACGCCAGACGAGGCCGCCCATTACCTGCAGGTCCTGTCACAGGCACCGGTGCGCGATGTGCCGACCGGGCCGCTGCTCCCCATTGCCCTGGAACTGGCGATCGGCTTGAACCATCCGCTTTACGACTGCCTGTTCCTGGCATTGGCGCTCGATCGGGGTTGCCGCCTGATCACGGCGGACGAGGCGTTCGTGGAGGCCGTGGGAGGTAGGCCTGACTTGTCGGCGCATATCGTGTCCCTGGCCGAGTTCGTTCCATGACCTCCGAACCTCGCCTGACCTCGCTGGCCCACGGTGGCGGCTGCGGCTGCAAGCTGTCGCCGGGCGTGCTCCGCGACATCCTGGCGGCCATGCCCCAGGCGGCGACCTTCGCCGATCTGATGGTCGGGACCGAGACCAGCGATGACGCCGCAGTGTGGCGGCTGAACGACCAGCAGGCCCTGGTGGCCACGACCGACTTCTTCATGCCGGTGGTGGACGATCCGTTCGATTTCGGCCGGATCGCGGCGACCAATGCCCTGTCCGACGTCTATGCCATGGGCGGTCGGCCGATCCTGGCGCTGGCCCTGGTCGGCATGCCGGTCGGCGTCCTGTCGACCGACACCATCGGGCGCATTTTGGCGGGCGGGGCCAGCGTCTGCGCCGAGGCGGGCATTCCCGTCGCCGGCGGCCATTCCATCGACAGCGTCGAGCCGATCTATGGGCTGGTGGCTCTGGGGCTGGTGCATCCCGATCGGGTGCGGACCAACAGAGGCGCGCGGGACGGCGACGTCCTGATCCTGACCAAGGCGATCGGCGTCGGGGTCATGAGCGCGGCCTACAAACAGGGGCGGCTCAGCGACGACGGCTACGCGGCGATGATCGCCTCGACGACCCGCTTGAACCGCGTCGGCACCGATCTCGCCGACCTGGACACGGTTCATGCCCTGACCGATGTGACGGGCTTTGGCCTGTTGGGCCACGCGCTGGAGATGGCGCGCGGATCGGGGATGGCGGTGGAGATCGAGGCGGCGGCCGTGCCCCTGCTGTCCGGGGTCGAGGCGCTGGCTCGCGACGGCGTGCGTACCGGGGCCTCGGGTCGCAACTGGTCCAGCTATGGCGAAGCGGTAACCCTGCCGGTCGGGTTCGGGGATTGGCGGCGGGATCTCCTCACCGATCCGCAGACCTCCGGCGGATTACTGCTCAGCGTGGCGGCGGCCGCCGCCGGGGAGGTGCTCGCCATCATCCGGGCCGCTGGGTTCGACCAGGCCGGCGTGGTCGGACGGGTCGTTGCGGGTGCCGGGGTCAGGGTCGCTTGATCCGCCGCACGACGGACCTGTCGGCCGCCGCCCGTGCGGGGTTCGACGCCCTGATTGACGTCCGCAGCCCGTCCGAGTTCGCCCACGACCACATTCCCGGAGCGATCAACCTGCCGGTTCTCGATGACGCGGAACGCGCCGAGATCGGCACCATCTACGTCCAGCGATCGAAGTTCCTGGCCCGCCGGCTGGGGGCCGCCAAGGTCGCCCGCAACATCGCCATCCATCTCGACGATGCGCTCGCCGATCGCGAGGGTTCGTTCCGGCCCCTGGTCCACTGCTGGCGCGGCGGCCAGAGGTCGGGGGCCATGGCGGCGGTGATGGACCAGATCGGGTGGCCGGTCACGGTGCTGGACGGCGGCTATATGACCTGGCGACGCCGGGTGCAGGCGACGCTCTATGGCCCGGCGGCCTGGACGGTGGTGCTGATCGACGGGGGCACCGGCTCGGGCAAGACGGCTCTGCTGGAACGGCTGGCGGCGCGGGGTGTGCAGACGCTGGACCTCGAAGGTCTGGCGGAGCATCGCGGCTCCCTGTTCGGCGCGCTGAAGCACCGGCCCCAGCCGTCGCAGAAGCTGTTCGAGAGCCGGCTGTTCACGGCGCTGGAAGGGCTCGATCCGACGCGCCCCGTCGTCGTTGAGGCCGAGTCCAGCCGCATCGGCGCCCGCACCGTCCCGCCCGCCCTGTGGGCCGCAATGGGGGCCGCGTCGGTCATCGAACTGTCCGCCCCGGTCGAGGCTCGCGCGACCTTCTCGGCCTTGAGCTATGCGGACATCGCCTCCGACCCGGACGCGCTGGAGACGGCCCTGTCGCGTCTGCCGCCGCATCATTCGAAAGAGACGATCGCCGCCTGGAAGGCCTTGGCCCGAGCGGGACAGACGCAATCCCTCGCCAGCGCCCTCATCGCTGATCACTATGACCCGGCCTATCGCCGCCAGTCCGCTCGCCGGGCGCGGCCCCTGCTGGGACGGGTCGAGATGGCAGGTCTGTCGGACGCCGATCTCGACCGGGCTGCCGATCAGGTGGCGGCCTTCATCAACGGATAAGGCCGAGGATGCGCTCTGCCGCCACCGCCGCACCGTCTTCCCGAGACGCCACGAGACCCAGCCGACGCGCCGTCTCGCCGACATCCGGATCGACCGGCAGTCGCTCCAGCGCCCCGGCTACCCGTTCTGCACGATAATGTCTGCGCGCCAGCGTCGTCCCGCAGCCCAGCCGGGCGACCCGCGCCCCATTGTCGAACTGATCGCCCAGGTGCGGCACGACCAACTGGGGTCTTCCGGCGCGCAGTGCCTGCTGGGTCGTGCCCACGCCGCCCTGATGCACGATGGCCGCGGCCGCCGGGAACAGGCGTGAGAACGGTGCATAGGGTAGAGCGAGCGCGTCCGGACCGTCCGCGACACTCCGGTCCCCCTCCGACCCCACCAGCAGCACCGACCGTCGGCCCAGTCGGCGCGCCGCCTTCAGGCTCTCGAGATAGAAGTCGCCCGCGATATGCACCGCCGCGCTGCCCAGGGTGAAGACGATCGGAGCAGGGCCGGACTTCAGGAACCGGTCCAGTGTCGGGTCCACCGGGGCCGCGCCGCCTGTCTCGCTGTCATAGGCGGCGTAGCCGGTGACAGTGAACCCGGGAGGCGCGTCGGGCCGGGCCGGGGCGAGGAGGGGGGAGTACAGTCCCAGGGCGAGGTCGGCGCGGCCGGCTCCGTCGAACAGCAGATTCGCCCGGGTCGGAGCTAAACCTAGGGCGGCGCGCACCCGGTTGACCGGCCCGGTCCAGCGGCTTGTCGAGGCCCGCGCCAGAGCCAGCGTCGCCCGGTTGAGCCACAAGCGCGGCCCCTGTTCGGCCGGACCCAGCCAAGGCGCGCTGGGCAGAAAGGGCGGGTCATAGGCCGAGAACACGACCGTCGGCTGCAGGGCGGCCGAGGCATAGGGCACGCCGACCAATTCGGCCGCCATGGCCGCCCCGGCGGCGAAGGTCGCGCCCACCACGACGGCCGAACCTCGGGCGACCATCTCGACCTCGCGCGTCCAGGTCTCGAGATAGGGCAGCATGATCCGCTCGAACAGGAACCGGTCCGAGGCGGCGACCGCGCGGGTCATCTCGGCCATGCCCATGCCCAGGTCGGCGCTCAGTCGTTCGACCCTTGGACCGACCCGATGGAACACCAGGCCTTCGGCCTCGACCTTGGGGCCGTATTCGGCAGACGTCGCCACCTCGGCCTGAACGCCGCGCGCCTTCAGCGCCAGGCCGAGCGCGAGGAACGGATGCAGATCGCCCAGCGACCCCGCCGTGCAGAGGATCACGCGAGGGCGAGGATCGAGCATGGGTGGGACAATCGCCCTGTTCTCAGACGGGTGGCAAGGCTAGCGTCGGTTTCATGACCCGATCCCGCACCGCCGCCGTCTTCACCTCGCTCAGCCTGTGGGTGCTGCTCGCCCTGGCCGGAGGGCTGGCGGCGGGGGCCGCGGCCCAGGTCTATGGTCTTCCGGGTGGCGTCGGTTCTGTCGCCCTGATCGACGCCCTGGGCCAGCTGTGGCTCAACGCCCTGCGCATGACGATCATCCCCCTGGTGTTCAGCCTTCTGGTCACCGGAATCGCCTCGATCGCGGACGCCGCCGCCACGGGGCGGCTGGCGCTGAAGGCCGTCGGCGTGTTCGCGGTGCTGCTGGTCGGGGCCACCATCTATGCCTTCGCCGCGTCGCTGGGCCTGCACGAGATCTGGCCGATCGCCGAGGGGGCCGCCCGCGCTCTGATCGCCGGAGCGCCCCCCGGAGCCGCCGCCGAGGTGGCCCAGAGCGTCGGCGGCGGAGGCTTCGGGGCCTTTCTGACCAGCCTGGCCCCCGCCAACCCGATCCGCGCGGCCGCCGACGACGCCATCCTGGCCATCGTCGTCTTCGCCATCGCGTTCGGCTTCGCCACCACGCGGCTGGAGGCCCGTCTGCGCCAGCCCGTCGCCGTCTTCTTCGAGGGCGTGGCCCAGACCATGATCGTCATCGTGCAGTGGGTGCTGGCCGTGGCGCCCCTGGGCGTCTTCGCCCTGGCCTTCGGGGTGGGTCTGCGGGCGGGCATCGGGGCGGCCGGGGTGCTGGGCCATTACATCGCCCTGGTCTGCCTCGCCCTCATCGGCCTGATCCTGCTGACCTATGTCGTGGCCGTGATCTGGGGTCGGATCGGGCTCGGCCGGTTCGCGCGTGGCACGGCCCCGGCTCTGGTCGTCGCCTTCTCGACCCAGTCCTCCCTGGCCTGCCTGCCGGTGATGGTCGAGCGGTCGGTCAGCCATCTGGGTGTCTCGACCGCCACGGCGGGGCTGGTCCTGCCGCTGGCGGTTTCGGTGTTCCGCATCACCTCCACCGTCGCCAATCTGGCGGTCGTGATCTATGTCGCGCGGCTGACGGGGGTCGAGATCACGATGTCCTCCATGCTGGCGGGTGGCCTCGCGGCCCTGGCCATCAGCGTCGGCACCGTCGGCCTGCCCGGCCAGGTCAGCTTCTTTGCCTCCATCGCTCCGATCTGCATTGTCATGGGCGTGCCGCTGGAGGTCCTGCCCCTGCTGCTCGCGGTCGAGGTGGTGCCGGACATCTTCCGCACCATCGGCAATGTCACCGCCGACATGGCCGCGGCCCGGATCGTGGAGGGGCGGGACGCCTCGGCGGATCCCGAGGCGGCGGCGGGCATCTAGATCGCGGCATAATCCTGGATCGGCCGGACCTCCAGTGTGTCGGCCTGGATCGCCCCGATCGCCTGGGCTGCCGCCAGCGCCCCGGCGACCGTCGTGTAGTAGGGGATCTTCTGCATCAGGGCGGTGCGGCGCAGGCTGAAGCTGTCCTGCAGCGACTGTTTGCCCTCGGTGGTGTTGATGACCAGCTGGACGTCGCCGTTCTTCATGGCGTCGACGATGTTGGGCCGACCCTCCAGCACCTTTTTCACATGGCCGACGGGCAGTCCCTGCTGCACCAGCCAGGCGTGGGTGCCGCCGGTGGCAATGACGTCGAATCCCTGTTTCAGCAGCAGTGTCACGGCCTCGACGACATAGGGCTTATCGGCGTCCTTGACCGACACGAAGGCGCAGCCGGTGGTGGGCAGGGTCGTGCCGCCGCCGATCTGGGACTTGGCGAAGGCGCGGGCGAAGGCGGGGGCCATGTCGGCCTCTCCGGGCCGTTTGAAGTCCAGTCCCATGACCTCGCCGGTCGAGCGCATCTCGGGGCCCAGCACCGTATCGACGCCCGCGAACCGGGCGAACGGGAAGACGGCCTCCTTCACCGCGATGTGTTCGTAAGGAGCGTCCTTCAGACCGAAGGAGGCGAGGGGCACGCCCGCCATCACCTTGGCGGCGATCGACGCGACCGGCACGCCGATGGTCTTGGCCACGAACGGGGCCGTGCGGCTGGCGCGCGGGTTGACCTCCAGCACGAAGATGCGCGGCGCGTCGGAATGCGGCTCCTCGATGGCGAACTGCACATTCATCAGGCCGCGCACCTTCAGGGCCCGCGCCATGGCCTCGGTCTGGCGTTTCAGTTCGGCGATGGTGGCTTCTGACAGGGAGTAGGGCGGCATCGAGCAGGCGCTGTCGCCCGAATGCACGCCGGCCTCCTCGATATGCTCCAGAACCCCGGCCACGAAGACGGTGTCGTCGTCGCACAGGGCGTCCACGTCGACTTCGGTCGCGCGGTTCAGATAATGGTCGATCAGGACGGGATCGTCGCCCGAGACCCGCATCGCCTCGCCGACGTATCGGTCCAGCTGCTCGCGGTCGTGGACGATCATCATGCCGCGCCCGCCCAGCACGTAGGAGGGGCGCAGGACGACGGGATAGCCGACCTCGTCGGCCTTGTCGGCGGCCTCCTGCGCAGACCGCGCCAGGCCGTTGGGCGGCTGCATCAGGCCGATGTCAGTGAGCATGACCTGGAACCGCTCGCGGTCCTCGGCCAGATCGATGGAGTCCAGCGACGTGCCCAGGATCGGCACGCCGTCCTCGTGCAGCGCATGGGCCAGCTTCAGCGGGGTCTGGCCGCCGAACTGCACGACAACGCCGATCAGCTCGCCGTTGGAGCGTTCGACCTCGATCAGTTCCAGCACGTCTTCGGCCGTCAGGGGCTCGAAATACAGCCGGTCGGAGGTGTCGTAGTCGGTCGATACCGTCTCGGGATTGCAGTTCACCATGATCGACTCGACGCCGATGTCGGCGAAGGCGAACGCCGCGTGACAGCAGCAGTAGTCGAACTCGATGCCCTGGCCGATCCGGTTCGGCCCACCGCCCAGGATGATGGCCTTCCTGGCCCCCGTCGGCTCGGATTCGCAGACCGGGACCTGGCCCAGAGCGCCGGTCTCATAGGTCGAATACATATAGGCGGTGGCGCTTGCGAATTCGGCCGCGCAGGTGTCGATCCGCTTGAACACCGGGCGGACATTCAGGCCGCGACGGGCGTGGCGGACCTCGCGCTCGGTCGAACCGGTCAGGGTCGCCAGGCGGGCGTCGGAGAATCCCTTGGATTTCAGACGGCGGAAGTCGGCCGCGTCGGTGGGCAGGCCCTTGACCCGGACGTGGCCCTCCTCGCGCACGATGTCGGCGATCTGGCGCAGGAACCACGGCTCATAGGAACAGGCCGCGTTGACCTCCTCGACCGACAGGCCATGGCGGAAGGCCTGGGCGATGACGCGGATGCGGTCCGGCGTGGGCTGGCCCAGGGCCCGGATCACGGCGGCGCGCGCCCCCGCCTCGTCCTCGACGTCGACGGTGCCCTCGATCTCGATCTCGTCGAAGCCCGACAGGCCGGTTTCCAGACCCCGCAGGGCCTTCTGCATGGATTCCTGGAAGGTGCGGCCGATGGCCATGACCTCGCCGACCGACTTCATCGAGGTCGACAGCAGGGGCTCCGAGCCTGGATATTTCTCGAACGCGAAGCGCGGGATCTTGGTCACGACATAGTCGATCGACGGCTCGAAGCTGGCCGGGGTGACCTGGGTGATGTCGTTCTGAAGCTCGTCCAGGGTGTAGCCGACGGCCAGACGCGCAGCGACCTTGGCGATCGGGAAGCCCGTGGCCTTGGAGGCGAGCGCCGAGGAGCGCGACACGCGCGGGTTCATCTCGATCACGACCATGCGGCCGTCCTTGGGGTTGATCGCCCACTGGACGTTGGACCCGCCCGTCTCGACCCCGATCTCGCGCAGGACGTTGATCGAGCCGGTCCGCATCCGCTGATATTCCTTGTCGGTCAGCGTCAGGGCGGGGGCGACGGTGATCGAGTCGCCCGTATGCACCCCCATCGGGTCGATGTTCTCGATGGAGCAGATAATGATGCAGTTGTCCGCCTTGTCGCGGACGACCTCCATTTCGTACTCCTTCCAGCCCAGCACCGACTCCTCGATCAGCACCTCGGTGGTGGGGCTCAGGTCGAGGCCGCGCAGCACGATCTCCTCGAACTCTTCCCTGTTGTAGGCGATGCCGCCGCCGGTGCCGGCGAGGGTGAAGCTGGGCCGCACGATGGCGGGCAGGCCGACGAACTCCAGCCCCTCCAGCGCCTCGTCCAGGGTGTGGGCGGCCTTGGAGCGGGGGCTCTCCAGCCCCAGCTTGTCCATGGCGTCGCGGAATTTCTGACGGTCCTCGGCCTTGTCGATGACCTCGGCGCGGGCCCCGATCATCTCCACGCCGTATCTGGTCAGGACGCCAGAGGCATCCAGCGCCAGGGCCGTGTTCAGCGCCGTCTGCCCGCCCATGGTCGGCAACAGGGCGTCAGGGCGTTCCTTGTCGATGATCTTCTCGACCATCTCCGGTGTGATCGGCTCGATATAGGTGGCGTCGGCCATGTCCGGATCGGTCATGATCGTGGCCGGGTTGGAGTTGACCAGAATGACCCGGTAGCCCTCGGCCTTCAGGGCCTTGCAGGCCTGGACGCCGGAATAGTCGAACTCGCAGGCCTGACCGATGACGATCGGCCCGGCGCCGATGATGAGGATGGACTGGATGTCGGTGCGCTTGGGCATCTCAGCCTCCCTCTAGTTCGTCACGACCGCGCACTCCCAGCCGTCGTAGTCCAGCTGGAAGGCCGCGGCCCAGGATTGCATCATGGCGCTGACGGGGGCGAAGGCCGCTTCGTCCACGGCCATGGTCGTCTCGAGAACAGTGGCGTCGTCCTGACCCCGGGTCACGAAGCCCGCGCGGCGGGCGACCTCGTTCAGGTCGTCGTGGTCGCCGTCGCCGTGGAAGAAGAACAGGGTGTGGCGCGGCGTGACGCCGGTATCGCCCTGCTCGGCCAGGGCGGCGCGGATCATGGCGTCGCGGTCCTCGTGGCGGATGACGTCGTCGTGCAAGGGGCGGTCTTTCTCGCGCGCGGAAGCCCCGCGGCGCCGAGGGGCGTCGCCGGGCGGTGCAGGTTGTCGGCTAAGCGGCCCGTTTAGAGAGGGTCAGAGGCGGACGCAAGAACGACCCTGCGAATGCGAAAGGGGGCGGCCCGTCGCCGGACCGCCCCCTTGTTCTCCAGTCTGTCGTGTCGGTCCTAGTAGCGGCCGGTCAGGCGGAAGAAGAAGAACCGGCCCACGGCCGAGACCGGAGTGGCCACGGTGCCGAAATACGGCTCCTCGTCGGTCAGGTTGTTGATGCCGAAGGTGGCCGAGTAGTTGTCCTTGAAGTCCCAGCGGATCGAGGCGTTGTGGCTCCAGAACTCGTCGAGGAACTGGGGGCTGAAGTTGGCGACGTTCTCGATCTCGGTCGACACCAGGGCCTGTTCGCCCTGATAGTTGGAGAAGAACGACACGGTGACGTCCCGCACCGCCCACTGAACCGAGGCGTTCAGGCCCCACTCGGGGAAGCCGAGCTCCAGCTTCTGCGGATTGGCCAGAGTCGGGTCGGTCACGAACGGGAAGTTGTCGCGAGACTCGTTATAGGTCCCTGAGATGTTGGCGCGCAGGGTGCCCCAGCGATCGCCGCCGTTCCGGTCCAGGTCCAGGGTATAGCCGAGGTTGAAATCGACGCCCGACGCCTCGATGCCCGAGAAGTTCAGCTGGGTTTGCAGCAGATAGTTGAAGCCGCCGAAGCCCGGACCCGGGTTGCGGTTCCGTGAGAACAGGGCGCAGAACTGGTTGTTCAGGTCGGGCGCGTCATAGCAGCTGTCGACGATGTTCTGGGCCGTGACCGCGGCGATGCCGCTCTCGATCGCGATATCCCAGTAGTCGATCGTCGCCGTGAACCCCGGCAGGAAGCGCGGCGTCAGGACGACACCGTAGGTGACGGTCTCGGCTTCCTCTTCTTGCAGGTTGGGGTTGCCGCCCGTCTGGCCCGTGAACCGCGCGGTCAGGGGATCGACGAAGTTGTAGGTTCCGGTGATGCCCAGGTCGGCGCGGCAGTTGGCCTCGCGGTTGGAGGGGCTGTTGCCCTGGGTCACATTGCCGATGTCGCAGGGATCGTTCGGACGGAAGACCGCCGAGTTCAGCGGCGCGAACAGTTCGCCGATGTTGGGCGCGCGCACCGCGACCGAATAGCCGCCGCGGAAGCGGAGGTCGCGGCTGGGGGCCCAGATGCCGTCGATCTTATAGGTCGAGGTCTCGCCGATGGTCGAATAGTCGCCGACGCGGCCGGCGATGTTGATGCTCAGCAGTTCGGCGAATGGCATGTCGGCCAGGATCGGGAAGTTCAGTTCCAGGAAGCCCTCGGTGACGTCGAAGCCGCCGGTGGTGATCTGGGTCGCCTGATACTGGAACTGGAAGCCCTGCTGGATGAAGGGGTCCGGCGTGAACTCCGAGCCCTCGTCACGGTATTCGGCGCCGATGGCGAAGCCGATGGGGCCGCCCGGCAGGCTGAACCACTGCGAGAAGTCGCCGACCAGGGTGGCGTTGAACACCGTCTGGTCGATGGAGGAGGTGTTGACCCGCATATAGTTCTGGAAGGCCAGGGCTTCAGGCGTCGAGTTGCCGACGCCGAACAGGTTCAGCGGCCGACAGGGCGAGTTGGCCCCGGGCGTGAAGGTGGTGAAGCCGCCGAACTGCTGGATGGTCGCGCCCGGCCCGAAGTTGGCCGTGTCGGTCAGCAGGGAGTAGCGGGGGAAGGCGGTCGGATTGAGGGTCGAGCGGCAGACGATGTCGCCGTTCGGCGCCCGGACCGCGTCGATGGCGGAGAAGAAGCGGTCTTCCAGACGCAGCGCCTGCACCGTCTCGACCTCGGCCTTTCCGTAGACCAGCGAGACGTCATAGGACCAGCCGTTGGAGAACTCGCCGTCAAAGCCCACCACGGCGCGATAGGTCTCGCGTTCGTTGGTCCCCTCCGGGTCGAAGATGTCGACGTTGTCCCGGCCGATGGTGACGAGCGAGCTGGCGTCGCCATTGCCGGCGGCGATCTCGCGATCGACGAGCGCGCGGATGGACGCCGGGATGTAGGGGTTGTCCAGGGCGATCGGGATCGAGTCGTCGAAGCTGTTGTACGGATTGAAGGTGACGCCCTTGTTGTAGGCGTATTTCAGCTGGGCGTAGGGCCGGAACAGCGGCGAAACCTCATAGTTCAGCAGCAGGTTGAAGTTCACCGAGGTGTCCTGCGGCAGCAGGTTCTGGCCGTCGAAGGTCTGCGGGCTGCCGTCTCCGCCGAACTGGTTGAAGGCCGCCGCGATCAGACCGTCGCGGAAGGGCCGGACCTGGTTGGTGACCGGATCGACGACCCAGCAACCGACCGGGAAACCGGTGATCGTCCCGCGTCCGCCGATGCTCTGCGAACAGTCGTTGACGCCGTTGCCGTCGAGGTCCGGCAGGGTGGCGAAGTCGCCGGGTCCGCCCGCGAAGCCGAAGCCGAACGGGTCATAGCCGACCAGACCGCCGATGCTGGCGATCGAGAAGGTGGGGTTGTTGAGGTAGGTCCGGGCCGCCGAATTCTGGGCGCGGGCGATCAGCGAGGGATCGGTGCCCGCGAAACGCGGCGCGCCACTGGTCAGCAGGATGGTGCGGCCCTGGGCCTGGGCCAGGCTGACGCCCGCCGGCAAGGGGTCGCCCACCTGGAACAGACGCCCCGGGCTTGGGTAATCGTCCGCCTGGTTGTTTCCGCGCGAGAAGTCACGGTCGCCATAGAAGAGCGCCTCGGAGTGGCTGCCCTGGATCGCGACGGCGATGTTGCCCCGGCCGCCGTCGAAGTCGCGGCCGATGGCGTAGGAGGCATAGAAGTCCTCGGTGTCGCCCTGACCCGAGATACCGGCCTGGACCTCGAACTCGTGGCCGACGAAATCGTCCTTGAGGATGAAGTTCACGACACCGGTCACGGCGTCCGAGCCATAGACGGCCGAGGCGCCGCCGGTCAGGACCTCCACCCGCTCGACCAGGGCCGAGGGGATGGTCGAGACGTCGACCGCGGCCGTGCCCGCGACGCCCGCCACATGCCGCTTGCCGTCGACCAGGGTCAGGGTGCGGTTCGCGCCCATGCCGCGCAGGTTCAACGTCTGGGCCCCGCCGTTGGCCTGGGCCGCGCTGGTGGAGTTCTGAAGCGCGGGGATGGTGTCCAGCGCGTCGGCGACGTCCGTGATGCCCTGAAGGTCCAGCGATTCTGACGTGACGATCTGGACCGGCTGTGGCGCGTTCTCGGCGCGAACGGCGATGCGCGAGCCGGTGACGACGATTTCATCGACCTCGGTGGCCTGACCGCCCGGATCCTGAGCCAGGGCGGGGCTGGCCATCAGGGCCACAAGGCCGACGCCGGCGAGGCAACGTGTCCGAACACTGAAATGACTGCGCATAGATTTATCCTTTACCGACGCGAGGTTGTCACGGTGAAGGTAGTTTTTTGCTGCAGTGCGGCCGCGTCAACGCGCGATGTGTCCATTTCGCGCTTTTGACACGAGGGGGTCACCCCAAAGCCACATTTCGCCGAACGGCACTCATGTTCTGACTGTTGCCGTCTTGTCGCAATCCCGTCTTGCTTCGTCCCAATTTGGCTTCATTTCGCGACAAGTGAACAGTATTCCGTCGTTGCTTGAGCTCAATTTTGCATAACGACGTTCAGGCTGTGAATACAGTGTCGCTTCGTTGACAGACGAGTGGCGTTCTCAAAAACCAAGGATATTAAATGGCTGCTCGGCGATCCACTCTTCTTCGATCAACGATGCTGGCAGGCGCCGCCAGTTTTCTGACCATCGTCGCGGCGAGCTCTGCCGTTGCGCAGACCGCCGTGCCGCAGGAGACCGTCCTCCCGGACCAGGCGACCGAAGTCGAGGAGATCGTGGTCACCGGCTCGCGTATCCGGGTGCAGGACTATGTGGCGGCGAATCCTGTGGTGTCGGTCACCGCCGAGTCGATCGAGCGGTCGGGCCAGACCAATCTGACCGAGTACCTGACCGAGGTCCCCGCGCTGGCGCAGTCGCTGACGCTGCAGGAAGGCGCCGACACCTCGACGCCGGGTCTGGCGGGGCTGAACCTGCTTGATCTTCGCGGGCTCGGCACCACCCGGACGCTGGTCCTAGTCAATGGCCGCCGTCACGTCGCGTCAAGCCCCGGCACGGCCTCGGTCGACATCAACGCCATCCCCGTGGCCCTGATCGAGCGCACCGAGGTGCTGACCGGCGGGGCCTCGGCCGTCTACGGCGCCGACGGCGTCTCGGGCGTGGTCAACTTCATCCTCAAGGACGACTTCGAGGGCGTCGACATCCGCACCCAGTACGGGGTGTCCGAGGCCGGCGGCGGCGAGAACATCTTCGCCAGCGTGCTGTTCGGCGACAACTTCGCCGACGGACGGGGCAACGTCACCCTGGGGCTGGAGTACAACAAGGACGACGCGCTCAAGTTCGCCGATCGTGACTACACCCGGACCGGCAACCGTTTCATCTTCGTCAACAATCCCGATGATCCGGAGACCTTCGGCGGTGCCCAGACCCCGAACATCCCCGACCTGATCCTGGCCAACAACGCCCGCTACATCGACACGACGCGCGGCGGCTCGATCTATACCAACTTCGCCAACGCCTCGACCCTGTCGGGCGTCAGCTTCCTGGGCGATGGGTCCCCCTTCATCGACGGCGAGAGCGCCGGCGGGTTCATCGCCCTGGGCGGTAGCGGCACGCCGCTGGACGACTTCAATGACGACCTGCTGCCGGGCCTCGAGCGTGGCACCGTCAGCCTGACAGGCCGCTACGACCTGACACCCGGTCTGCGCGTCTTCGGCGAGGCGAAATACACCCAGAGCCAGACCGAGTTCTTCGCCCAGCCCAGCTATGTCTATGGCCTGTTCACGTCGCTGGATAACCCGTTCATCCCGGCCGCGGCGCGCGCCGACGCCCTGGCGCCCGGCGGTCTCGGGACCTTCGACGGCTACGACGGCTTCCTGCCGGGCCCGGGCGTTCTTGTCGCTCGCGACAACTTCGACCTGGGGACCCAGAACTACGACATCACCCGCGAGACGTGGCGCGGGGTGATCGGCCTGGAAGGCGACCTGACCGACACCATCAGCTTCGAGGCCTCCTACGTCTATGGTCGGGCCGACCAGGAGACGGTCTCCAAGAATGTCATCATCAACGACCGCTTCTTCGCGGCCACGGACGTGATCGTCTCGGGCGGCCAGCCGGTCTGCCGCTCCAATGTCACGCCTGGCGCCATCCCGACCGGCGACCTGTTCGGTCAGTTCGCATTTCCCGATGCGGCTTTCGGCGCCACCTTCACCCCCGGCGCCAACTCGGGCTGTCTGCCGATCAACCTGTTCGGCGAGGGCCAGAACTCGCAGGCCGCGATCGACTGGATCACCGGCGAATACACCTCGGACGCGACGGTCGAGCAGCATGTCGTCAACGCCTTCGTCTCGGGCGATACGACGGGCTTCTACAGCCTGCCAGCGGGGCCGATCGGCTTCGTGCTCGGCGGTGAATACCGTAAGGAATTCAGCGACTCGCGGCCCTCGGACATCGAGCTCCTGGCCGACTCGCTCGAGTATCCGCTGACCGGCGTAGGCCGGGGGTCGCGCACCCAGGGCGAGTTCGACGTCGCCGAGGTGTTCGCCGAGGTCTCGGTGCCGGTGCTGCGCGACCTGCCGTTCGCCCGGGCCGTCGATGTGTCGGCCGCCTATCGCTACTCGGACTATTCGACGAGTGGCGGCACCGACACCTGGAACGTCAACGGCCGCTGGGAGATCGACGACACCATCGCCCTGCGCGGCACGGTCGCCCGGGCCGTCCGTGCGCCCAATATCGTCAACCTGTTCCAAGGCCGCCAGCAGACCTTCGGCACCTTCGCCGACCCCTGCTCGGTCGAGAACATCACCGAGGGCGAGAACCCGGGACTGCGGGCCGAGAACTGCCGCATCGACCTGCTCGCGGCCGGCGTCGCCGATCCGTCCAGCTTCATCAACAACAGCTCGGAGGCGGTCGGCGGCTTCATCGAGGGCAACCCCCTGCTGCAGCCTGAAAGCGCCGACACCTGGACCGTGGGTTTCGTGCTGACGCCGCAGGACATCCCGGGTCTGTCGCTCTCGCTCGACTACTACAACATCGAGATCGAGGACGCGATTCAGGCCTATACGTCGCAGCGGATCGTCAACAACTGCTATGACCTGCCGCGCCCGAACCAGTTCTGCGATCTGATCGAACGCGGCACCGTTGGTGGCAACCCCGGCCGGATCACGACCTTCTCCCAGATCCCCGGAAACCTCGCCAGCTACGAGACCTCGGGTTGGGACCTGAACGTCGCCTATCGCCTGGATCCGGCCAACTTCGGGGTCGAGCGCGACATCGGCACGTTCAACTTCGCCCTGGTCGGTAACGCCTTGGACAGCCTGAGCTTCATCGAGGTGTCGGGCGCCGATCCGATCAACTCGCAAGGCCAGATTGACGCGCCGGACTATACCGCCACGTTCGACGTGACCTGGGACTGGCGGGCCTGGTCGGCCAACTACGGCTTCAGCTGGTTCTCGGAGACCAACCGCCAGAGCCGCGTCAGCCGGGTCAACAACCCCGACGCCTATGAAGCCCAGTACCGCCAGTTCCCGGCGCGCGAGGTCCACGACTTCCGCATCGCCTATGACGTCAACGACGGCGTGGGTGTCTATGCGGGCGTCAACAACTTCACCGACGAACAGCCGGCCCCGGGCTCGGAATCGTATCCGGTGAACGCCCTGGGTCGTTACTTCTACGTCGGGGCGACGGCCCGCCTCGACTCGCTCGGTAGCCTGATGCCCTGGCGCTAAGCCTGGGCTGAGACCCGAAGATCGGGGGCGAGTGCGAAAGCGCTCGCCCCTTTTCTATGCCCGCTCGGCGATCCAGTCGGGCAGGGCGGCGATGGTGTCCAGAAGGCCGAAGCGGGGGTGATCCACTGGCGGCTCGGCCACCTCGTGCGCCCAGGTGACGTAGTAGGGGATGTGGACGGCGAACGCCCCGGCCTCGATCGCGGGGATCACGTCCGACTTCACCGAATTGCCCGCCATCACGGCCTCGACGGCCCCCGTGCCGTGGCGCGTGAAGACGCGGTCATAGGTGCCGCGATCCTTCTCGGAGACGATCTCGACGGCGGCGAACAGGTCGCCCAGCCCTGACGCCGCCAGCTTGCGCTCCTGGTCCAGCAGGTCGCCCTTGGTGATCAGAACCAGCCGATACCGCTGCGTCATCTGGGCCAGGGCCTCATCGACGCCCGGCAGGGTCTCGACCGGATGGGCGATCATCTCGCGCCCGCAGGCCAGGATCTCGCGCACCACGCCGGGTGGCGGCTCGCCCTCGCACAGCTCCATCGCGGTCTCGATCATCGAGAGGGTGAAGCCCTTGATGCCGTAGCCATAGAGCCGGAGGTTGCGCTTCTCGACCTCGGCCAGCCGGGTCTCGATGGCGGCGTTGTCGTGCTCGCCCAGCAGATCCAGGAACCGCGCCTGGGTCAGCCGGAAGATCGTCTCGTTGTGCCAGAGGGTGTCGTCCGCATCGAGGCCGACGGTGGTGATGGGCATGGCCGGGCTCCGGTTGCGAGCGGTCCGTCTCGCGCGGGCCAGGTGGCCGGTCAACGGGTCGCGTTGCCGCCAGGGCCGCCAGCCGTCATGGACGGTGGATGAGCAGTCCGGCGCAACAGACATCGGCGGTGGTGGTCGGGGCCTCGGGCGGGGTCGGGCGTGCCTTGGCCGAGGCGTTGGACGCCTCGCAAGCGCATGCCGTCGTCCACCGGTTCGGCCGGTCGCTCACGGGCGACGGCCACTTCGACCTTGGGGACGAAGCCTCGATCGCCCGCGCCGCCGAACGCGTGCGAGCCGGGCCGACCGCGACGCTGATCCTCATCGCCACCGGCGTGCTTAGTGACGGCCACGAGCCCGAGCGGACCTACAAGGCCATGACCGTCGAGCACCTGCTGCGCGACTACCGGATCAACACGGTGGGACCCGCCCTGGCGATGAAGCATTTCGCGCCGCTGATGCCTCGCGAGCGCCGCGCGGTCTTCGCGGCGTTGTCGGCGCGGGTGGGCTCGATCGGCGACAACCGGCTGGGCGGCTGGCACAGCTATCGGGCGTCGAAGGCGGCGCTGAACATGCTGCTGAGGAATCTGGCGGTCGAACTGGGCCGGTCGCACCCGCAGGCGGTGGTGGCGGGGCTGCACCCGGGGACGGTCGACACGAGCCTGTCCAAGCCGTTCCAGAAGGGGGTGGCGCAGGGCAAGCTGTTCACTCCGGCCTTTTCAGCCGAGCGGCTTCTGGCCGTGCTGGACGTTCTGACGCCGGCCGACACCGGCGGCGTCTTCGCCTGGGACGGAGCGCGGATCGCGGAGTAGGCCGCGTTGACCCCAAGGCTTGCGCTCTGTAGCAACCCGGCCGTTTGTTCGCCGGGATTCGGTGTAAGGGGACGGCCATGACCACATCTTTGCTTCCCGGCTGCACCGGCGTTCTGGCTCTGGCCGACGGCACGATCTTTCAGGGGGTCGGCGTGGGCGCGACCGGCCGGGCCCTGGGAGAGGTCGTCTTCAACACGGCCATGACGGGCTATCAGGAAATCCTGACCGACCCCTCCTACATGAGCCAGATCTTGGCCTTCACCTTTCCCCATGTCGGCAACACCGGCACGACGGTGGAGGACATCGAGCAGATGGGCGGGGGCTCGGACACCTCCGCGCGCGGGGCGGTGTTCCGCGACCTGCCGACCGATCCGGCCAACTGGCGTTCGGACGCCAGCCTCGACGCGTGGATGGAGCGGCGCGGCGTTGTCGGGCTGTCCGGCGTCGATACACGCGCCCTGACTCAGGCGATCCGCGACCATGGCGCGCCGCACGCCGTCATCGCCCATGACCCCGAGGGCCGCTTCGATCTCGACGCCCTGGTGGCCGAGGCGAGGGGCTGGACCGGGCTGGTCGGCCTCGACCTGGCCAAGCCGGCCTCCACGCTACAGGCCTTCGACTGGGACGAGGGGCTTTGGGACTGGCCCGAGGGCTATCCCCGTGTCGACGCGGCCGGCAAGTCCGTCGTGGTCGTCGATTATGGGGTGAAGCGCAACATCCTGCGGGCGCTGGCCTCCACCGGGGCGAAGATCACCGTGGTGCCGGCGACCACATCAGCCGAGGACATCCTGGCGCGCAATCCGGATGGCGTCGTCCTGTCCAACGGCCCGGGCGATCCGGCGGCGACCGGTGAATACGCCGTGCCGGAGATCAAGAAGCTTGTCGACAGCGGCAAGCCCGTGTTCGGCATCTGCCTGGGCCACCAGATGCTGGCGCTGGCTCTGGGCGCGAAGACCGTCAAAATGGATCAGGGCCATCACGGTGCCAACCATCCGGTCAAGGATCTGACCACCGGCAAGGTCGAGATCGTGTCGATGAACCACGGCTTCACCGTCGACCGCGACAGCCTGCCCGACGCCGTGCAGGAGACGCACGTCAGCCTGTTCGACGGCACCAACTGCGGCATCCAGCTGAGGGACCGGCCAGTGTTCAGCGTGCAGCACCACCCGGAGGCCTCTCCCGGGCCGACCGACAGCCTGTACCTGTTCGACCGCTTCCGGGCCCTGATGGACGCCTGAGCGCCGTGAGAGTCCGGGCCATGCGTGGGAGTGACTCTCACTTCTCTCATTTCCGTGCCTGGTGACCGTTGAACCAGGACCCCACCCTAGGCGAGTGCTGCGTCAATCCCGGACGTAGCCGGATCGTCGACCCCGTCAACGCCGTCATCCGCGTGTCGGAAAAGGCGTGGTAGCGTTCGAGCGCCATGATCCGCGTCCTATCGCTCGCTCTTTTGGTCCTGATGCTGGGCGGCTGCGTCGGCGGCTCGCGCTCGTCGTTCGTGCTGCAGGACCGGCAGGCCGCGCGGCCGATGGGCCTGACCTCTGAAGAGCGGTATCCGATCCGCGTCTATCTGGACGACGAGCGGCGGGTCGCCCTGTTCCGCCAGGCCTTCCGCGAGGGGGTGCCGGTCGGAGAGGACGGGGTCGTCGATTTTCTGACCCTGTCGGGCGGCGGGTCCAACGGGGCCTTCACGGCCGGGCTGATGCGGGGCTGGACCGAGAGTGGCTCACGGCCGGACTTCGAGGTCGTCACCGGCGTCTCCACCGGAGCCCTTGCGGCGCCGTTCGTCTTCCTGGGGCCGGACTGGGACGACCAACTGGAGGAGGCCTATACCGGGGGCGCGGCCTCGACCCTGCTGCAGTCGCAGGGGTTGGGGGTCCTCTTCGGGTCGGGCGTCTACAAGGGCGAGCCGCTGCGGGCCCTGGTCGCGCGCTATGTGGACGAGGCGATGTTGCGCGCCGTCGCGGCCGAATACGCCAGGGGCCGCGTGCTGCTGGTCGCGACCACAGACCTCGACAGCCAGCGCGGCGTCAGCTGGGACATGGGGGCGATCGCCTCGGCTGGTACGCCCGAGGCGCTGGAACTGTTCCGGTCTGTGCTGGTGGCCTCAGCCAGCATTCCGGGGGCTTTTCCACCGGTGCTGATCCAGTCGAACACCGGCGACCTGTCCTTCGAGGAAATGCACGTCGACGGCGGCGTGACCACGCCGTTCCTCGCGGTGCCCGAGACGTTGTGGTCCTATGATGAGCCGTCGGCCATGCTCAGGACCGCCCGGTTTCATGTGGTCATCAACGGACGGCTGGCCCCGAGCTTCGCGGTGACGCGCGACAGTCTGGGCGGGGTGCTGGGCCGCAGCGTCGAGATCCTGCTGCGATCCTCGCTGGTGACGACGCTGGAGGGCAACCGGGCGTTCGCCGATCGCAACGACCTGTTCTTTCGCTACGCCGCCCTGCCGGACGACTCGGACGCCTCGCCGCTGGACTTCAGCCCGGCCTCGATGCGGGCGGTTTTCGAGGTCGGTCGCGCGGGGGCCCTGTCGGGCGACATCTGGCGCTGACCCTCAGGGCAGGGGGGCGAAGCTCTTCTCTTCGCGCAGGGCCGATGCTTTTCGCACCGCGACCGGCGCGGCGTGCAGCCAGTAGTCGGCGTCTTCGAGGCGGTGCTCGCGTCGGCGCTCGAGCCCGCGCAGGCGACGCTGGGCCGCGTTGGACAGCAGCCGGGCGTGCAGGGCGCGGGGCGTCAGGTCTGCGATGGCGGGGGAGCCGGGGACGGCGACGGCGTCGGGACCCTGGACCTCCACCGCCGGGCGGGCGATGGCAATGAACATGGATGTCTCTGAGGGAACGGGAGGCGGCGCTTCTGCGCCCGAGGCTCGTGGCGTTAACCACAGGCTCTGTGGATAGTTCCTGATCCGGTCAGAATATTGTTTGCATGCAGACGGTTAAGGCGACGGTTCCGCCTTATTGGTTACCGGGACCTTAACGCGACGGTGGACCGATCGCTGGGCCCGATGGCCTGCCGCGCCCCACGGGGCTAGGGATCAGGCGTGCGCTTCGATGATCGATTCCTGGAGGAACTGAAGGCTCGCCTTCGCCCGTCCGACGTCATCGGCCGGACGGTGAAGCTCAAGCGCCAGGGTCGGGAGTGGGTGGGCTTGAGCCCCTTCACCAAGGAAAAGTCGCCCAGCTTCTTCGTCAACGACGACAAGGGCTTCTTCCACGACTTCTCCTCCGGCAAGCACGGCGACGTCATCTCCTTCCTGCAGGAAACCGAGCGGCTGAGCTTCCCGGAGGCCGTGGAACGGCTGGCCGCCGAGGCGGGCATGCAGATGCCGGCCGAAGACCCTCAGGCGGCCGAGCGCGAGCAGAAGCGCCAGGGTCTCGCCGACTGGATGGACCTGGCCCAGAAGTGGTTCGCGGCGAACCTGCGCCGCTCGGTCGGCAAGGCGGCGCGGGACTATCTGGAACGGCGCGGCCTGCCCGAGGACCAGTGGGAGCGGTTCGGCCTGGGCTATGCGCCCAACGACCGCGAGGGGCTGAAAGCGGCCCTCGTCCAGCGGGGTGCCCGGCCGGGCGACCTGGTCGAGGCCGGGATGCTGATCGCGCCGGAGGGCGGCGGCGCGCCCTACGACCGGTTCCGGGATCGGCTGATGTTCCCGATCCTGGACGCGCGCGGGCGGCTGGTCAGCTTCGGCGGCCGGGCCATGAACCCCGACGACCGGGCCAAGTATCTGAACGGCCCCGAGAGCCCGCTGTTTCACAAGGGCGCGACCCTCTACGGCCTGCCCGAGGCGCGGCGCATCCTGGGCGCGGCGTCCAAGTCGACCGAGAGCGTCATCGTGGTCGAAGGCTATATGGACGTCATCGCCTGCCAGCGCGCGGGCCTGCCGGCTGTGGCCCCCATGGGGACCGCCCTGACCGAGGAGCAGATGGCGCTGCTGTGGCGGGTCTCGCCCGAGCCGATCCTGTGCTTCGACGGCGACGGGGCGGGGCAGAGGGCGGCGTTCCGGGCGATTGAGCGGGCGCTGCCGCTGCTGAAGCCCGGTCGGTCTTTCCGCTTCGCCCTGCTGGAGGGCGGCCAGGACCCGGACGACATCCTTCGCGACAAGGGGGCGCCCGCCCTGCGGCAGGCGCTGGCGGAGACCCGGCCCTTCGCCGAGGTCCTGTTCCGCCGCGAGGCCGAGGCCGAGCCGTTGGACACGCCTGAGCGTCGCGCGGGTCTGAAGGGCCGGTTGCGTGCGGCGGCGGCGGCGATCCAGGACAAGGATCTGGCTGAACAGTACCGCCGCGAGCTTTTCGACCGCTTCGACGGGCTGTTTCCCGGCCGTGCTGCGCCACCCGCCCGAGGCCAGGCCCTCGGCGGCCGGTGGAGACCCGGTCCGCCGCCCAAGCTGGGCCAGACCGCGGAGGGAGCCCAGGCCATGCAGGCCCTGACCCGGTCGATCGAGCCGGTCGCCGCCGCGCTGGCCCACGGCGCGATCGAAGACCCGGAGCGGATGGACGCTCATCTTGAGGCCATCGCCGGTCACGGGTTCGGCGATCCGTCGCTGGACGGGCTCGTTCAGGAGCTGGTGCGACTGCGGTTCGCCGGCCAGACGCTTGACAGCGCGGCCCTGCGTCGCCATCTCGCGACCTCGGGACACGATGCCTTAGTGCGCGAGGTCGAGAAGGCGGCGGCGAAGTCCGGCGCGCCTTTCCTGGCCGCGAATGCGCCCCTCGCCGAGGCAAGGGTCCGGTGGTCGCAAGGCTTCGCAGCCCTGACCCGCCTCGCGGGGCTGGATGCGGCGCTGGCGTCAGCGAAGTCGGGGGCGGATACCGCCTTCGACGCCTCGGCCTTCAGTCGTCTGAAGGCCGAGCGTGATGCCCTGCGGCGAGCCATCAGGACCGGGGCGATTTGGGACGATCAGGCGGGTTCGTAACGAACCGGCCTCGCATGCGTTCTGTTTCGGGACGAGTTGTTGCAATTTTGCCGAGGGCGCCGAGACCCCGCCCCGGTCGGAGACAGAGACTTAATGAGCGCGCAGACCGAGACGCAGGAACCCGAAGTCCAGTCGGATGGGCCGCTGCTCGACCTCACCGACGCCGGCGTCAAGAAGTTCATCAAGCAGGCCAAGGCCCGCGGCTATGTGACGATGGAGGAGCTGAACAAGGTCCTGCCGTCCGAAGAGGTGACGCCCGACGCGATCGAGGACACGCTGGCGATGCTGTCCGAGATGGGCGTCAACGTCGTCGAGGCCGAGGAGGACGCGGCCGAGACCTCGGGCGGAGAAGTCGCCGAGCGCGCGGAGACCCAGATCTCCGACGAGAACGCCAAGCCGACCTATGACCGCACCGACGATCCCGTGCGGATGTATCTGCGCGAGATGGGCTCGGTCGAACTGCTGAGCCGCGAGGGCGAGATCGCCATCGCCAAGCGCATCGAGGCGGGCCGCGACGCCATGATCTCGGGCCTCTGCGAGAGCGCCCTGACGTTTGAGGCCATCATGGTGTGGCGCGACGAACTGGCCAACAATCGCATCCTGCTGCGCGAGGTCATCGACCTTGACGCCACCTACGGCGTGCTGAACCCCTCGTCCCTGCCGCACAACCAGCCCCAGCCACCGATCCCCGGCCAGCCCGTTCCCCCCAAGCCCGAACCCGAGCCCGGTTCGCCCGAGGCGGCGGAGGCGGAGAAGGCCGAGCAGGACGAGGAAGACGAAGACTTCGACGACGGCGGCGGCATGTCCATCTCGGCGCTGGAGGCCGAGCTGCGCGACGGCGTCATGGAGACGCTGGACGCGATCGCCTCTGACTTCGACGCCTTCCGCAAGCTGCAGGAGAAGCTGGTCGAGAGCCGGCTGAAGGGCGAGGACCTGTCGACCAGGGACCGCAAGGCTCACGACACCCTGTCGGCCGCCATCTCGGGCCGGCTGAAGACGCTGAAGCTGAACAATAACCGCATCGAGGCCCTGGTCGAGCAGCTGTACGCCATCAACAAGCGGCTGATCGGCCTCGAAGGTCGCCTGCTGCGGCTGGCAGACAGCTACGGCATCTCGCGTCCTGAGTTCCTCAAGGCCTATTTCACCCGCGAGCTCGACCCCAACTGGTCGGAATCCGTCAAGGAGATGGGCGTGCGCTGGACCAAGTTCAGCGACGATCAGTCGGCCCAGATCGCCCAGATCCGGGGCGACGTCGCCGCCGTGGCGGTCGAGGCGGGCCTGCCGATCGACGACTATCGCAGGATCGTGCAGACGGTCCAGAAGGGTGAGCGCGAGGCCCGTCAGGCCAAGAAGGAGATGGTCGAGGCCAACCTGCGCCTCGTGATCTCCATCGCCAAGAAATACACCAACCGCGGCCTGCAGTTCCTGGACCTGATCCAGGAGGGCAACATCGGCCTGATGAAGGCGGTCGACAAGTTCGAGTACCGCCGGGGCTACAAGTTCTCGACCTACGCCACCTGGTGGATCCGTCAGGCCATCACCCGCTCGATCGCCGACCAGGCGCGGACCATCCGCATCCCGGTGCACATGATCGAGACGATCAACAAGATCGTGCGCACCAGCCGCCAGATGCTGCACGAGATCGGCCGCGAACCGACGCCGGAGGAGCTGGCCGAAAAGCTGGCCATGCCGCTGGAGAAGGTCCGCAAGGTCCTCAAGATCGCCAAGGAGCCGATCAGCCTCGAGACGCCGATCGGCGACGAGGAAGACAGCCACCTGGGCGACTTCATCGAGGACAAGAACGCCATCCTGCCCATCGACGCGGCCATCCAGTCGAACCTGCGCGAGACCACCACCCGCGTGCTGGCGTCCCTGACGCCGCGCGAGGAGCGGGTCCTGCGCATGCGCTTCGGCATCGGCATGAACACCGACCACACCCTGGAAGAGGTCGGTCAGCAGTTCAGCGTCACCCGCGAACGCATCCGTCAGATCGAGGCCAAGGCGCTGAGGAAGCTGAAGCACCCGAGCCGGTCGAGAAAGCTGCGCAGCTTCCTCGACAGCTAGGTCTCAGAAAAAAGAGGGCCGCTCCGGAAACGAGGCGGCCCTTCTTCTTGTCTGCTCTCGCTGCCCTCAGACCGCCGGTTCCCCCTCGGTATGCAGGGACTTGGCCAGGTCGAGCAGGCGGCGGCGCGGCCGTTCGCCCAGCTGGTAATAGGCCTGGATCAGATCGAGCGTTTCCTTGCGGCTGAACATCTCGCCGCCGCTGCCGGCCGCTTCCTTGCGCTCCATCGCCTCGGCCAGACCGTCGTAGAAATAGCTGATCGGGGTCTCCAGCGCCTCGCTGAGCTGCCACAGGCGGGCGGCCGAGATGCGGTTGGCGCCGCACTCGTACTTCTGGATCTGCTGGAAGCGGATGCCGACCTGGACGGCGAGCTGCTGCTGCGTCAGGCCCAGCAGGCGACGGCGACGGCGCAGACGGCGGCCCAGGTGGAGATCGATGTCGGTGGCCATGGCCCCATTCCCCTTGATGTGTCGCGCTGTGCCAGAACGGCACGGCTCGCCCTCTGAGCCGCAACGACCATGCCGCGTTCGCGTGACGGGGGAGCGAACCCTCGCCCGGGGGAGGCCAATCGGCGGATCATGCGTTAAGCTGGGACAACGCCGCTGTTCAGGATCGATGCATGCCCCCTCACTCCCGCCGCCTCCGCAAGGCGGTGCTGCCCGTCGCCGGTCTGGGCACCCGGGTTCTGCCCGGCACCAAGACCACGCCCAAGGAACTGCTGAACGTCGTGGATCGGCCGATCCTGTCCTACATCGTCGAGGAGGCGCGAGAGGCGGGCATCGAGCACATCGTCTTCGTGACGGGGCGCGCCAAGCAGGCGATCGAGGACTATTTCGACCACCAGATCGAGCTGGAGGCCCAGCTGGCGGCCAAGGGCAAGACCGAGATCCTGGAGATGATGACCGCCGAACTGGCCACCGCCGGGGAGATGAGCTTCACCCGCCAGATGCAGCCGTTGGGTCTGGGCCACGCGGTGTGGTGCGCGCGGGACATCATCGGCGACGAGCCGTTCGCGGTCCTGTTGCCCGACGTCATCGTGGATGCCGAGCCCGGCGCCCTGAAGCAGCTGGTGGCCGCGTACGAGGAACTGGGCGGCAACGTCATCGGGGTGGAGGCGGTGCCGGAAGACCAGACCCACAAATACGGCATCGTCGACCCGGAGAGCCGCGACGGCGACCGCATCCGCATGAAGGGGATGGTCGAGAAACCGGCCCAGGGAACGGCGCCGTCGAACCTGTCGATCGCGGGCCGATACATCCTCCAGCCCGAGATCTTCGGCATCCTGGAGCGTCAGGAGCGCGGGGCGGGCGGGGAGATCCAGCTGACCGACGGCATGGCGCGGCTGATGGCCGACCAGACCTTCACGGCGGTCCAGTACTCGGGCGTCACCCACGACTGCGGCGACAAGATCGGGCTGCTGCGGGCCAATGTGGCGCTCGCGCTCAAGCGGCCGGATCTGGGCGAGGCGGCGCGGGCGGCGATCGAAGGGCTGCTGGGCCGGTGACCCGCACGCTGAAGATCGACTTCGTCTCGGACGTGGTCTGCCCCTGGTGCGTGGTGGGGCTGGGCGGGCTGGAGAGCGCGCTGGAGCGGCTGAGGGGCGAGGGGATCGAGGCGCAGGTGACGTTCCAGCCGTTCGAGCTGAACCCCGGCATGGCCCCCGAGGGTGAGAATGTCGGCGAGCATATCGCCAGGAAGTATGGCTCCACCCCCGAGCAGTCGGCGGCGAACCGGGCGATGATCACCGAACGGGCGGCGGAGGCATGGCCGGGGTTCGAGATGCGGATGGGGCCGGACAGCCGCATCTGGAACACCTTCGACGCCCACCGCCTGCTGCACTGGGCCGGCACGGTCGGGGCGGCCGAGCAGAGGGCGCTGAAGGAGGCCCTGTTCCGCGCGCACTTCACCGACAACCGGTCGCTGGCGGATGCGGCAGTGCTGGTCGATGCGGCGGCGGCCGCGGGACTGGACCGGGACAAGGCCGTCGAGGTCCTGGCCGACGACCTCTACGCCGCCGAGGTGCGGGCCGAGGAACAGCTATGGCGCGCCCGGGGGATCAACGCGGTCCCGGCGGTGGTGGTGGAGGGGAAATACCTGATCAGCGGCGGCCAGCCGGCGGCGGTGTTCGAGGAGGCGTTGCGGCGGATTGCGGGGGAGTGACCCTCTCCCACCGGGAGAGGGATCGGTGTTAGCTGAGCCGATGTCCCGCGCGCGTGATCTTCGGCAGTCGGCTGGGCTCGCGGAGCGGCGGGTGTGGGAGCGGCTGAGGGGCGGGGCGGTCGAGGGCTTCAGGGTGCGGCGACAGCATCCGGTTGGCCCCTACGTCGTGGACTTCGCCTGCGTTCGCTTGCGACTGGTCATCGAGATCGACGGCGGGGTGCATGGGCGCGACGACGTCGTGCTGCGCGATCATCTGCGCCAGACGGAGATCGAGGCGCTCGGCTGGACCGTGGTCCGGTTCACCAACGACATGGCGCTGGGCGAGCCCTGGCGGATCGACGACGCGATCCGCGACCGGGCGCGGGTGTTGGGGGTGCTGTAGGTCGTCGTTCGTGGACCCTCTCCCGGCGGGAGAGGGCTTGAGGCTCGGCAAGCGAAGCGCGCCGCTAAGCCGAAAGGGTGAGGGGCCGCTGCCCGACGTCGATCCCCGCCCGTGCGACGGCTCACGCCGACTGGACCGCCACCCCCTCACCCTTTCGCGCAATCCTGATCGCCTGCGGCTCTCAGGCGCTCAAGCCCTCTCCCGCCGGGAGAGGGAGACCGCGTCCGGATTGACGAACAGGAACGCCTCCGCCCGCTCGCGCGGGAAGCCGCTGATGAAGGTGGTTTTCCCTGCGCCGTTGGGGCCGGCGAGGAGGACGAGGGTGGGCATGGGCGCAATCTACCCAATCCTCCCCCGTCGGGGGAGGGGGACCGCGAAGCGGTGGAGGGGGCCAGCAGCGAACGCGGAGTCCCGGGCGAGCCCCCTCCCTTCGTTGGATCGCGGTGCGATCCTTCCTCAACCTCCGCTTCGCTACGGATTCATCTCCCCCAACGGGGGAGGATTTGGGCGCGACGACGTCGTGCTGCGCGATCATCTGCGCCAGACGGAGATCGAGGCGCTCGGCTGGACCGTGGTCCGGTTCACCAACGACACGGCGCTGGGCGAGCCCTGGCGGATCAACGACGCGATCCGCGACCGGGCGCGGGTGTTGGGGTTTCTTTACAGGCGAGCTGATGACGACTTACTGCCAAACCTAAAAGAGCTCGATGGGAACCCGCTGGGTGTTCCTGATAATCCGAAACTCGGTCGGCGCAGAAGCCCGAGAAAGCAAGCCAGCACGACCGGCCGTCTCATTCATATAATTCTTGACGCTGCGGCCGGATATCGCGCTGCGTTCTGAATAAAGTCCTGCAATATCATGGTCTAAAAATCTGAACTTAGGAGCGAGGGCAGGTGAAGTGCTCTTCACCTCTGAAGCGCTCGACGCGTTGCATATCCGCGATACCAAAGACGACGCTATAACGTCGAAGCCTATTCCGAGTATCGTCACGATCTCCAGATGGCTGCGTAAGTCTGTAGTTGGAATGGAAGCTTTGCTGTTATGTGCGCACGCATTTCTTCTATCGGAGACCGCCTTGTAATCGTCAGCAATGTTGACCCTTGCCGAGCCAGTGCGTGATGCGACGCCAGCAAGCTCAGCCCATGGCTCTTGAGCACCGAGGGCTCTTAAGCAAGCGCTCACGTCGTCCTTATGGACGTTCGATCCCTTGGGGCTGAACCCTAGAGAGGTGTAGACAGGAGGAGTGGCGCTATAGCCCGCAAGGGCGGCTATCCCCCGCTCTGCCATCGGAAGTTTGTCGATCTTGCTTGCAAACCCCACCTTGGTTGCCAAACCGATCGCAGCGTTCAACGTGATGAGTTTTTGTAGTCCGTCTGAGTAAGAACCATAGGCCCATGGGCACGCTGCTAGGTCACCCAGTAGTTCGTTAAATCTACTCTCGAAGTAAGTTTCGAGAAGAGCGAATGCTGTGACGGCGAGCCCGCGCCTGAGGGCACCAGCAGATAAGTTATGGGACCTCTCGGCGGGCCCACGGTCCGACAGGAGTGGCTCCATTGATAAGTCCCACATCACACGGATGGCGGGGTAAAAGTCACCCCTCGCTTGGGACACTACAGGTTCTCCAGAGCCTGCTGCATGCTTTGGACGCGATAACGGATACGCGCTGGCGTGTTGGTGCCGGTTTTTACCGACTTTTCAAATTCGTCTTCATCGAACAGATCACGCGTTGCTGAAACGGCCTCGTCTCTCTTGGCTAATGCATTGTCATAAGCCTCCGCCGATAGCAGAGACACAGCAATCATCTGGGCATCATACATCCCCGCCAGCGTCTGGTCCCGCCACCCAGGGCCTTCCGGCCGCCTGAACGCCCACTCGCCCCACAGAGCCTCGCACCTGTGCAGCGCGGACAAGAATTCTTCCTCGAGTTCACGGACCCGTTCGTCCGTTGCGTTCTGGTTTTCCCGCATGAAGTTGTCCATCTCTTGGACCAAACTTCCGCTGAATGTCCTCCATGAGGCCCTAAGCGTAAGAAATCTGAGCACAAATTCAGCGTCGCTCATCTCCCTGAAGGCTGCAGCCTTATCATTGTCGATCTTAAGTTGGCTACGAAGAAAGGGTGCCCTTGAAAGACCGTAAATCGCCTCGTTCAGTGGTCCTCTAAATGCGACATTTCGAATTTCTTGCGCGTTTAGAGACTCACCGCCGCGGTTCAATCGGAGGAAAACTTCGTACTTCAGGAGGCTGTCTGTTTGCTTTAGTAGAGTTACAACGCGGAGAAATGGCCTAAGCTTTATAGAATTTACTATTTCAGTAGGCATGTCAGAGAAACGCATGCCCTCTGCTTCATGAAGACGATCAAGCGATCGAAGGGGAAATCGATCGTATATGAAATCAGTGATAGACTTGAGTCTTTGCTTTCCGTCTATGGCAGTAAATGTGCCGCTCTGCTCTTCAGAAAGATAAATCGGTGGAACTGGAACGTTCAGAAGGAATGACTCGATTAGTGCCGATTGTTTCTCAGGCTTCCAGCGTTCGCGCCTCTGAAAGCCTGGCGCGAGATCGATTGCTCCCGACTCGACCATTTCGGCCAATGTGCCCAAAGGCAGGTCTGCCATTTGAACAACCAGCTGAGCTTGGGCCCGATTGAAGCTGTCGACTAGCCCTGAATGGCTCGCCATGTGTGCCCTCCCCCTGCAAGACAACATTGCTACATCAGTGTGGCATGATTGGCCAAACGCTAGCCCCTCACACCTTCACCTCCACCACCCCGCCCCCCGCGCGGAACTTCGCCGACATCTCCGCCATCCCGGCTTCCGCCTCCGCCAGCGAGCCCCCCGCGTCGTTCTGGGCCTGGGCGTCCCGGCGGATGTCCTGGCTGATCTTCATCGAGCAGAACTTGGGGCCGCACATGCTGCAGAAGTGGGCGGTCTTGTGGGCTTCCTTGGGCAGGGTCTCGTCGTGGTATTGGCGGGCTGTCTCGGGGTCGAGGCCCAGGTTGAACTGGTCTTCCCAGCGGAACTCGAACCGGGCGCGGCTCAGCGCGTCGTCGTGGGCGCGGGCGGCCGGGTGGCCCTTGGCCAGGTCGGCGGCGTGGGCGGCGATCTTGTAGGTGATGACGCCGTCCTTGACGTCCTGACGGTCCGGCAGGCCCAGATGCTCCTTGGGCGTGACGTAGCAGAGCATGGCCGTGCCGAACCAGCCGATCATGGCCGCGCCGATGGCCGAGGTGATGTGGTCATAGCCCGGCGCGATGTCGGTGGTCAGCGGCCCCAGCGTATAGAAGGGCGCCTCGTGGCAGTGCTTCAGCTGCTCGTCCATGTTGGCCTTGATCTTGTGCATCGGCACATGGCCGGGGCCCTCGATCATGACCTGGCAGCCGTGGTCCCAGGCGACCTTGGTCAGCTCGCCCAGGGTGCGCAGCTCGGCGAACTGGGCCGCGTCGTTGGCGTCGGCGATGGAGCCGGGGCGCAGGCCGTCGCCCAGGCTGAAGGAGACGTCGTAGGCGCGCAGGATCTCGCAGATCTCGTCGAAGCGCTCGTACAGGAAGCTCTCCTTGTGGTGGGACAGGCACCACTTGGCCATGATGGAGCCGCCGCGCGACACGATGCCGGTGACGCGGTTGGCCGTGAGCGGCACGAAGGGCAGGCGCACGCCCGCGTGGATGGTGAAATAGTCCACGCCCTGTTCGGCCTGCTCGATCAGGGTGTCGGCGAAGATGTCGAACGTCAGGTCCTCGGCCACGCCGCCGACCTTCTCCAGCGCCTGATAGATGGGGACGGTGCCGATGGGGACCGACGAGTTGCGGATGATCCAGTCGCGGATGTTGTGGATGTTCCTGCCGGTCGACAGGTCCATGACGTTGTCGGCGCCCCAGCGGGTGGCCCAGACCAGCTTGTCGACCTCGTCGTCGACGGTCGAGAGAACCGCGCTGTTTCCGATATTGGCGTTGATCTTCACCAGGAAGTTGCGGCCGATGATCATCGGCTCGACCTCGGGGTGGTTGATGTTGTGCGGGATGATCGCCCGTCCCCGGGCGATCTCCTGACGCACGAACTCGGGCGTGACATATTCCGGGATGGTCGCCCCGAAGGGCTCCCCATCCCTGGTGGGGCTACCGCTCGCGACGCGGTCGCTCGCTGCTTGAGCCCATCCTGGGATTTGCCCGTCGCCGCCCGGCGACCGGCGCAGGTTCTCGCGGATGGCGACGTATTCCATCTCGGGCGTGATGATGCCGGCGCGGGCGTATTCCAGCTGGGTCACCGGGCGGCCGGGGACGCCCTTGAAGACCTTGTGGCGCGAGGTGTCGAAGCGGGGGGCCAGGTGCTTGCCCTCGGCGTGGCCGTTATCCTCGGGCTTGACCTCGCGAGGGTGGGCGACGGGGGCGATGTCGCCGCGGTCGAGCTGCCAGCTGGATTTGACGAGGGGGAGGCCGCGCTTGATGTCGATGGCGACGGTGGGGTCGGTGTAGGGGCCGGAGCTGTCGTAGATTGTGACGGGGGGCTCCTTGGCCGAGGGGTGGACGGCGACCTCGCGGAAGGGGACGCGGATGTCGGGGAAGAGCTCGCCGGAGACGTAGACCTTGCGGGAGCCGGCGCGGGGGCCGGTGGGGATGGCGCCGGTCTCGCGCATCACGGCCTTCCGGGCTTCCGCGAGGGGCAGGGTGCTCTCGGTCTCGTGCGACGGCTCGGACGGGGTGACGTGGATGTTCATGGCGGCCTCTTCGCGTGGAGGGGCGCCGACGTCGGGGGGACCCGTGGCGGGGTCCCGTCTCTCCCTTCGCCGGCATGACCCGGATCAGGTTCGGCCGGTCAGAGGGTCACCTCTATCTCAGCGGCTCAGGCGCCGCCCCCGGGAGAACGGGGAGAGCATAGGCGCGCGCGGGGGGCTTGGAAACCTTTCGCGGGCGCGGGGCGAAATCCGGGGCTAGGTTGAGGGCCCGAGCCTCAGGAGACCCGCTATGCGATCCGAACCTTTCGACTTCGACTGCGCGGATGGACGGCGCATGCGCGGGCGGCTGGACAAGCCGGACGGGCAGGTCCGGGCCTATGCCCTGTTCGCCCACTGCTTCACCTGCGGCAAGGACAATCTGGCGGCGACGCGGATCGCCCGGGCGCTGGCGGCGGAAGGGGTCGGGACGCTGAGGATCGACTTCGCCGGCATCGGCGAGGCGGGCATGACGCCCATGCCGGCGGGGTTCTCTGTCGACGTCGGTGACTTGCAGGAGGCGGCGGCGGTCATGGTCCGGCACGGCTGCGCGCCTGGGTTGTTGATAGGGCACAGCCTGGGCGGGGCGGCGGCGATCGCGGCAGCGGGGGACATCGACAGCGTCAAGGCGGTGGCCGTGATCGGCGCGCCGTTCGACGTGGATCATGTGCTGAAGCTGCTGGGGCCGGGCGCGGAAGGCCTCATGCACGGGGAGACGCACGAGGCCCAGGTCGGCGGGAGGCCGGTGTCGGTCGGGGCGGGCTTCGCCGAGGACCTGAGGGCGCAGGATCAGAAGACGCGGCTGGCGAACCTGAAGCGGGCGCTGCTGATCCTGCATTCGCCGGTGGATCAGGTGGTGGGGGTGGAGGAGGCCAGCGCCATCTTCATGGCTGCCAAGCACCCCAAGAGCTTCTGCTCGCTGGACAAGGCCGACCATCTGCTGAGCCGGCCCGAGGATGCGGCCTATGCGGCGACGGTGATCGCGGCCTGGGCCAGCCGCTACGTCGGGGACATGACGACGCCGGAGACGGCGCCGGCCTCGAACGGTGTCGTTCGGGTGTCCGAGACGGGCGCCGGCAAGTTCCAGGCGAAGGTGGAGGCCGGCGGGGCCCTGCTATTGGCCGACGAGCCGGTGTCGGTGGGCGGGCTGGCCAGTGGCCCCACGCCCTATGAACTGGTGGCGGCGGGGCTGGGGGCCTGCACCGTGATGACGCTGCGGCTCTATGCCGACAAGAAGGGCCTGCCGCTGGAACGGGCCTCGGTCGAGGTGCGCCACGAGCGTCAGGCGGGCCAGACGCCGCCCGACGTGTTCGAGCGGACGCTGACGCTGGAGGGGGCCTTCGACGAGGAGCAGCGCATCCGGATGTTCGAGATCGCCGACAAGTGCCCGGTCCACCGCACGCTGGAAGCGGGCGCGCGGGTGGTGACGCGGGCGGGCGCGCCGGAAATGCCCGTGCCCGCCGAGGAGGAGCACTTCAGGGAGATGGAGGAGGCCTGCGGTCAGGCCGGATAGGCCAGGAGCATCCGGTCGATGGCCGCCTCGATTCGGGCCCAGCCGGCGTCGTCAAGGGTGACGCCGGCGAAGCGCTCGCGGGACTGGGCGGCGAGGGCCAGGTGTTGGACGGCCGCCAGGAAAACGACGTTCAGGGCGACCACGTCCACGCCTTCGGGCAGGGGCAGGTTGGGGCGGCGCGAGGCCGTCCACCGCTGCAGCACGGCCGAGCGGGCCGCCTCCAGACGTCGCAGCAAGGGGGTGTCCACGCTGAGCTCCCAGGCCACGAGACGCAGTATGAGCGGGCTGGCCCGCAGGGCCCGGAGATAGCCGGTCAGCATCTCGCGCGCGAAGTCGCGGTAGGAGGTCGCCTGGGTCGGCGGCTGGGTGGCCAGGGTCTCGCCCAGCCACAGGTCCAGTTGGCCGGCGAGACGTTCGACGACACCTTCGACGCCCTCGAAATAGCGATAGATCAGCTTGCGATCGACGCCGGCCGCGGCCGCCAGGGTGTTGACGTTCAGTCCGCTCCAGCCGTCGTGCAGCAGCAGCCGCTCGGCGGCGGAGACGATCGCCGCCTCCGTCGCCGCCCGGTCGCGCGGGCGTGTTTGCGCGCTACCGCTCGGCTCTCGGAGCCTCGCTGCTTGAGCGCGGGGCTCCTTGCTTTCGCTATCGCCCGCGACGCGGTCGCGGGCTGCTTGAGCGCGGGTTGGTTTGTCTACCGCCATCAGCCGTTCGTGTCCGAGGCGGCGCAGGCGCGCAAGGCCTGGCCGCGGCCGTCCTCGAAGTTCCTTGCCCAGCGGGCGTCATAGGCGCCGAGCCGGATCTCGGCCTCGGAGCCCGTCGCGGTCGGCCGGAGGGTGACGCTCTCATAGGCGGAGCCATAGCCGGCGAGGGAATAGCGCCAGTGGGTCTCGGTCATGACGAAGCGGCTGAGCGGCAGGAAGTCGGCGCGTTCCTGGAAGCAGGCGGCGAGGGCTTCGACCGAGCGGCCGCTTTCGACGATCTCGTCCGCAGCCTGGGCCGAAAGGACGTCCAGGTCGGCGACGCCCACACGAGGCGCGGCGCAGGCGGCGAGGCCCAACAAGGCGGCGAAGGGCAGGGCGATCAGGGGGGAGGCGATGTTCATGGGTCACTCTCTTCTTGGGTTGTGTGGACTGCCGGTTGACATGTCTCGATGCTGGGACATATAGAAGTCCCATAACTGAGACAACTGGAAAAAACGCGATGACGATTTCGATGAGACGAAAGGCGGGGTTGGCCCTGGCCGGCTTCGCCCTGGCCGCCAATGTGCCCTTCGCCCTGCTGGTCGACCGGTTCGGATACGACGACGTGCTGAGGGAGCCGCCGCTTGAGGTGCTGGCGGCGTTCCGGGCGGGTGGGCCCGAGCTGATCGTGATCTGGCTGGCCTTCGCCCTGTGCGCCCTGGCCTTCCTGTGGGTCTCGGCCTGGACGGGCGAGTCGATCCGGGCCGGTGGAGCGCGCTGGCCCGCCTGGGCGGCGGCCGCGGGAGCGGCCTCCGCGGTGGCGCAGGCCATCGGCCTGTCGCGCTGGAGCTTCGTCGTGCCGGGCCTCGCCGACCGGGCACTGGACGGGTCGGCGATGGAGAGCGCGGTGGCGGTCGGGACCTATCAGGCGCTGCACCAGTTCGCGGGCGTGGCGATCGGCGAGTGGCTGGGTCAGACCCTGTTGGCGGCCTGGACACTGGCGGTCGGAATGGCGCTGGTGCGCGGGCCGATGGCGAGGGGTTGGTGGACGCGGGTCCTGGGCTTGATCGCCCTGGTCCTGTCGCCGCTGTGGATCGTGGGTCAGGTCGAGTTGCTGGCCACCGTCGATGCGGCCTTTCCCGAGTTCCAGATCACCCAGTGGGTCTTCATGGCCTGGCTGGCGTGGCTGGTGGCGCTCGGCCTGACCTGGACCGTTCAAGGAGAGACGACATGAGCGCGATCACCCGGACCGAGGGCGGAACCAGGGGCTGGCCGGGCCGGTTGCTGCGGCTGGAGGGGCTGGCGCTGCTGGTGGTGGCCTGCGTGCTGTATCACCGGACGGGTCTGTCGTGGTGGTGGTTCGCCGGATTGTTCCTGGTGCCCGACCTGTCGTTCCTGGCCTGGGTCTTCGGGCGGGGCGCGGGGACGCTGGCCTACAATCTGACCCACACCGAGGTCGGGCCCATGGCGCTGGGCCTGATCGGATTGACCGCCCTGCCCGCCGCCCTGCCGTTCGCCCTGATCTGGGCCGCACACGTCGGCTGGGATCGGCTGGTCGGATACGGGCTGAAGTACGCCTCCAGCTTCGATCACACCCATCTGGGGCCGGTCGGCAAGGCGGAGCGCGCCGCCCGCGCGGCCTGACGGATTTTCAGGCCCCCCGCGTGATATCTCTGATCTCTCAAACCAGGTGAGCCTTCATGAAACCCATGTTCCGAGCCTTCGGGCTGATCGGGGTCCTCGCCCTGGCGGGGACGGCCCTCGCGGCCTGTTCCGGTGGAGGCGGGGGAGGCGGATCCTCCGCGCCGCCCACGCAACCTCCTCCGCCCCCTCCACCTCCTCCGCCCCCTCCGCCCCCTCCACCTCCACCGCCTCCACCGCCGGCCGTCTCGGTCGAGCGCGAGTTGTCGCCGACGACGGCGAACCCGGCGGTGACGACCAACACCGCCGCCCATGTCGTGATCACGCCCAATCCGGCGGTCGTGGCGCAGAACCGTCTGTTCGTCATGCTGCCCGGAAGCGGCGCGATCCCGCGCTTCTACCGCGAGATCGTCCGGACCGGAGCCTCGCGCGGCCATCACGCCGTGGGCTTGGCCTATCCCAATGACACGTCGGTGTTCGATCTGTGCGCGCCCAGCCCCGATCCGGACTGCGCGGGCAAGGCGCGGCGCGAGATCCTGACGGGGGCGGACCTGAGCCCGGTGGTGAGCGTCAACCGCGACGGCTCGATCATCGGACGCCTGGAGGACCTGATCCGCTATCTGGACCAGACCTTTCCGTCGGAGGGGTGGGGAAGTCTGCTGGTATCGGGTCAGCTGGACTGGAGCCGGATCACCATGGCCGGTCACTCCCAGGGCTCGGGCCACGCGGCCTACCTCGGCAAGCTGTTCTCGCTGGACCGGATCGTGATGTTCTCGGGCCCGTCCGACGTCGGACTGACGCCGACGACGCCCGCGCCGTGGCTGAGCCTGCCCAATGTCACCCCGGCGAGCCGGCAGTTCGGCTTCACACACACGGGCGACGAGCTGGTGCCCCTGGCGCTGGTCGGCCAGAACTGGACGCTGCTGGGTCTGTCGGAGTTCGGGCCCAACACCTCGGTGGACGGAGCGACGGCCCCTTATGGCCTGTCGCGAAGGCTGGTGACCAGCGCCGCGCCGAACCCCATGCCGATCGGACCCGTGCCGCAGCCCCGGCATTCCTCGCCCGTCGTCGACGCGGTGACCCCTCTGGATGCCCAGGGCGCGCCGCTGTATCGGCCGGTCTGGACCTATCTCGCCTTTCCCTGAGGTGCGGTGCCGTGAAAGGCGGCGTTAACCGGCGGGGCGCAGCATCCGGAGCGGGAGAGCGCCCGAGGAGACCGCGATGGGCACGATGATGACGGCCAGGACCCGCAGCCGGGGGGATCATTTCGAACCCTCCGACTCCGATCCGCAGGAGGCGCGCCGCCTGCGCGGCCATCTGGAACAGATCGACTATACGGCCTTCCTGTCCAACCGGGAGGTCATCCCCCAGGTCCTGGGGCTGGGTGCCAGTCATACCGAGCCCGCCGCCTTTCAGCGCCTGGCCGTCGCCGCGGCCACCGCGCGGGGGCGGTGGATCGCCGAGGCCCTGAGGCTGACCGAACAGGGCCATGCCGTAGCCAGCCACGACGCCGAGCGGCTGGCGGCGCTGCGGACCACCTATGAGGAACTGACCGAGGCCTATGAGGGCCTGCGCCGGATGGTCGAGCGGGGGTATCTGCCGTATCGCGCGGCGGAGAAGGGCTGAGGGACGGGGGCGATCCGCAGCAGCCTGTTATCAACACGCCACCGAAAAGGGCGCACGCCTCAGTACAACCCTAGTTCAGCGGCTGCGGTCTCGTTTCAATGGGTGCGTCCGGGTCGGTTGGAGCCGGCGAGGCGGCGGTCGGGGGCGTGACAACTAGCGGAGCCGTCTCGATCACCGGGGGGCGCGCCGGCTCGACAGCGGGAGCATTGCCCCCTGAAGCGGGGCTGAGGGCCGGAGCCGTCGTCGGAGCGGCCGGACGCGTGGGCTCGACACGGGCGGGGGCCGGGGTGGGCGCGGGCGTGGCTTCTGCCTCGGTCTGGACGGCGCCGGGCTGAGGCGGGGCCTCGGTGGCGGGGATCGGAGCGGTCTCGACGGGCGGCAGGACCTCTGCGCCCGGGGCGGCGGGCGGCGGGGCGTCCATGTCCAACGCGGGGGCATCGCCGGCGGGCAGGGTGGCCAGCCAGACGAAACCGGCGATGACGACGACGGCACCGGCCACCGCGGCGATCCGCCAGGTGTCGTTGGTCTTGACCTTCTCCATCACGGCCTCGACGCGGGCGTAGAGGGTCGGGGTCACGACGACCGAGGGGATGGCGCGGGGGTCGGCGGGGCCGGTCGTGGCGCCCGAAAGGGGCGGAGGCAGGGTGTCGATCTGCTCGGGGGCCTCGGGCTCGACGATGATTTCGACGGTTGGCCGGGCGGAGGGGGCCGGGCGGATGGGTTCAGGCTCGACGATCGTTTCCATCACCGGCTCGGCGAGAGGCTCGGGCTCGGCATAGGCTTCGACCACGGGAGCGTCCTCGACCGCCGGCGCGACCGCCGCTTCGGGCGCGGGCTCTGGTGTCGGGACCGGGTCGGGCACGACGGCGGCCTTGCGCGCGCGCCGGGGCCTGGCGGCGACGGGCTCGGCGGGGGCCTCAAGGTCCGCAGCGTCCGGCTCTGGGGAGAGGGGCTTCTCGCCGGGCAGCTCGGGCTCTGGAGTCGGGACCACGCGCGTCGGGATCATGGAGCCGGTGAAGATGTTGGTCGCCGGATGCGGGGTCGGCGTCGGAGGCGTCGCCGGACGCTGGGCGGCCTGGGACCAGCTCTGGGGCGCGCGGGGCAGAGGGCCGGCGCGGAAGACGGTCTCGGGCGGGCGACCCCAGACGATGCGGCCACGCACGAAGGGCTCGGGCGCGGCGGCGCCCGGGGCGGCGCCGGTCGGGCGGTTCTTGGGATCGGTCGGCGGCGTGTCGGACATGGCGGCGTCTTAGCCCCGGGACGTGCGGCCGTCCAATGACGAGAGGGTCAGGCGCGGACCTCGACGCCCTTCCAGAAGGCGATGCGATCCCTGATCTCGGCGGCGGCCGATTTGGGCTCGGGATAGAACCAGGCGGCGTCGGTGTTCTGTTTCCCGTCGACGACGAGGGAGTGGTACGAGGCCGTCCCTTTCCACGGGCAGACCGAGGTCGTGGTCGACGGCGTCAGCACCGCCGGATCGACGGCGTCGCGCGGGAAATAGTGGTTGCCCTCGACCACCACCGTGTCGTCGCTCTGGGCGATGGTTTTTCCGTTCCAGGTCGCGGTCGGCATGGGTCTGTCTCCGTTCAGTTCTTGAGGCGATAGCCGGTCTTGAACATCCAGCCGACGACGCCGAGGCAGATCAGGAAGAAGGTCGCCATGGCCGCGACGCTGATCTCCACCCCGACGTCCGAGACGCCGTAGAAGGCCCAGCGGAACCCGTCGATCAGATAGACCACCGGGTTGAACAGGGTCACCGTGCGCCAGGCGGCGGGCAGCATGTCGATGGAATAGAAGGCCCCGCCCAGGAAGGTCAGGGGCGTGACCACCAGCATGGGGATGAACTGCAGCTGCTCGAAGCTGTTGGACACCAGGCCGATGATGAAGCCGAACAGGCTGAAGGTCACGGAGATCAGCAGCAGGAACCCCAGCATGGCCAGCGGGTGCTGGACCTGGAGCGGCACGAACAGGGCGGCGGTCGCCAGCGTCACCAGGCCCACCAGCATCGACTTGGACGCCGCGGCCCCGACATAGGCGGTGACGGTCTCCAGCGGGGACAGAGGGGCCGACAGGATCTCGTAGATGGTGCCGGTGAATTTGGGGAAATAGATGCCGAAACTGCCGTTGAAGATCGACTGGGTGAAGACCGACAGCATGACCAGGCCCGGCACGATGAAGGCACCGTAGGGCACGCCGCCGACCTCCTCCATGCGACTGCCGATGGCTGAGCCGAACACGACGAAATACAGGGCCGTGGTGATGACCGGCGTCACCAGACTGCCGAAGATGGTGCGGCCAAAGCGGGCCATCTCGAAGCGATACAGGGCCCAGACGCCCCAGCCGTTGAACGTCATGCCCCCACTCCTTGCACGCTGGCTCCGGTATCGCGGTGGACCAGGCTGACGAAGATGTCCTCCAGCGAGCTCTGGCGGGTGTTCAGGTCCTTGAAGGCGATGCCCAGGTCGGACAGGCGGCGCAGCAAGGACGGGACGCCGGTGCGTTCGGCGTTGGAATCGAAGACGTATTCCAGTTCGTTGCCCTCGGCCCTCAGCGTCAGGTCCCACTCGGCCAGCTCGGGCGGCAGGGTCGTCAGCGGGTCCTGGAGGTTCAGAGTCAGGGTCTTCTTGCCCAGCTTCTTCATCAGGGCGGTCTTCTCCTCGACCAGGATCAGTTCGCCTTTCAGGATGACGCCCACGCGGTCGGCCATCTCCTCGGCCTCCTCGATGTAGTGGGTGGTCAGGATGATGGTGACGCCGCTCTCGCGCAGCTTGCGGACCAGTTCCCACATGTCGCGGCGCAGTTCGACATCGACGCCGGCGGTGGGCTCGTCGAGGAACAGGATGTCTGGCTCATGGCTCAGGGCCTTGGCGATCATGACACGGCGCTTCATGCCGCCGGACAGGGTCATGATCTTGTCGTTGCGCTTCTCCCACAGGCTGAGGTCGCGCAGGACCTGCTCGACATGGGCGGCGTTGGGGGCCTTGCCGAACAGGCCCCGGCTGAAGGTGACGGTGGCGATGACCGTCTCGAAGGCGTCGGTGGTCAGTTCCTGCGGGACCAGACCGATCTTGGAGCGGGCCCGCCGATGGTCTGACTGGATATCGTGGCCGTCGGCGATGACGGTGCCAGTGGAGGGCGTCACGATCCCGCAGATGATCGAGATCAGCGTCGTCTTGCCCGCGCCGTTCGGGCCAAGCAGCGCGAAGATCTCACCCTTGCCGATCTCGAGATCGACGGGCTTCAGAGCCTGAAGGCCTGACGCATAGGTCTTGGTCAGGTTCTTGATCGAGATCGCCGACGTCATTCGTCCCCTCCGCACGCCGACCGCGCCGAAAACGGGTCTAAAACGTCTGAATCGTCCGGATTTCAGACCCTGACCCCTCCAAAAAAGAGTCTGAAACGTCTGAATCCTCTGAAACCGCTGCCTGGTCCGGCTGCGGAAGCGGGAGATGGTCAAGGTCGATCGCAGTTTCAAGCCGTCGCCAATCAGCCTTGGGAAGGGGAGCCTTTCCGCATGAAGGCGCGTTCAACGGCGCAGCTTTCGCCAAGGACATTCGATGGCCGACGTCTTCGCTCCGATCCACGATATCCGCGCCCGGCTGGCGGCCCTGGGCGAGGCGGGGCGCGGGCGGTTCACGATCCTGAGACGGATTCCGCCGTTGCAGACCCTGCTCGAGTGGGCGGCCCGGATCGGCTATGGCGCGCGAGGGTTCGTCTATCTGTCGATCGGGGTGATCGCCCTGATGGCGGCGCTGGATCTGACCGGTGACGCCGTTGGGTCCAAAGGCGCGGTGGCCATGATCGCCGACCAGCCGTTCGGCCGGATCTGGCTGATGCTGCTGGGCGCGGGACTGTGGGCCTTCGTGTCGTGGCGCGTGCTGCAGTCGGTGTTTGACGCCGACCGCGAGGGGACGTCGAGGAAGGCCCTGATGCTGCGCGCCGGCCAAGCGGCGAGCGGCGTGTTCTACGGTCTGCTGGCGTCGACGGTGTTCGAGTTCCTGGACGAGTACGAGCGATCGGCTGCGCCCGACGACGTGGCCGAGAACCAGGAGAAGGCGGCGAGCCTGCTGGCCCTGCCCAACGGACACTGGCTGCTGCTGGGCGTGGGGCTGGTCATCCTGGGGGTCGGGATCGGCAATATCATCAAGGGGGTCAAGGCCGATTTCGGCGAGGCGCTGTCGTGTTCGCCGCAGGTGTGCAAGCGGGTCTCGCCCATCGCCCGGGCGGGCTATGTGGCGCGCGGCGTCGCCTATCTGCCGCTGGGCGTGTTCGTCTCGCTGGCGGGGTGGCGGGCCAGTTCCGCCGAGGTGACCGCCTTCGGCGAGGCGCTCGACGCCCTGGAACGTCAGCCGGGTGGAAGTTGGGTTCTGGGGGTGACGGCCCTGGGATTGATCGCGTTCGGTCTGTTCGCCTTCGTCGAGGCGCGGTTCCGGCGCATCCGCCCGCCGCGCGACCTGACGCCGGGATAGAGTGCCGCGCGCATTCGCCGCGCGTCCGGATCGGGAACCGTGGCCGTATCTTCGGCCTTCATGACCACGACCGGAGCCCGCCCGTGATCTTCACCCGCCTGACCGCTGCCGTCTTTGTCGCCGTGAGCCTCGGGCTTGGGGCCTGCGCGACCTCGATACCCGCTGACCAGGTTCGCGCGCCCCAACCGACCAGGCCGATCGACCTGGACCGGTTCTATTCCGGCCGCTGGCTGGAGGTCGCCCGCCTGCCTATGGGCATCACCGACGGCTGCGTCGCCGCGGCCACCGACTATGTGATCGTTTCGGCGACGCGGGTGGACCTGCGCGACACCTGTCGCCAGGGCGGCGTCGACGGCAAGGAACGCGCCGTGGGGGCCGCCGGGGTGATTCTGGACCCCGGCTTCAATGCCAAGCTGAGAGCCCCGTATTTCGGGGGCTTCGTCACCTGGGAATACTGGGTGTTGGACCGGGCCGACGACTACAGCTGGTTCATCTCGGCCGACCCGCGGTTCGAAAAGCTCTGGATCTATACCCGCACCCCGCCGTCGCCCGCCGACCTGGCGGCCCTCGTCGAGCGAGCCCGCGCCCTGGGCTATGATGTGAGCCGCCTCGAGTTTCCTGAAACCGCCTCCTGATCCGGGACCATCCCATGCGCCTGACCCTGCTCGCCGTCTCCGCCGCCGCCCTGACCCTCGCCGCGTGTGGGAGCGGCCCTCTGGCGCCGGCCGGTTCGACCTATGGGCAGAACCCCACGCTGGTGGAGCCGAGCAGCCGGATCCTGCCCATGGTCAACATCGCCCCGGCGGTGGGCTGGCCCCAGGGCGTGACGCCGACGGCCCCCCAAGGGTTCGCGGTCCAGGCCTTCGCCGAGGGGCTGGATCATCCCCGCTGGCTGTACCGGCTGCCCAATGGCGACGTGCTGGTGGCCGAGACCAACGCGCCACCCAAGCCTGAAGAGAAGCAGGGCGGCATTCGCGGCTGGATCATGGGGCTCGTCATGAAGCAGGCCGGTGCGGCGGTCCCCAGCGCGAACCGGATCACGCTTTTGCGCGACGCGGACGGAGACGGGGTGGCCGAGACGCGGACGGCTTTTCTCGAGAACCTGATGTCGCCGTTCGGCATGGCTCTGGTCGGCGGCCGGCTGTTCATCGCCAATGCCAATGCGGTGGTCAGCGTTCCCTATCAGACGGGCCAGACGCGGATCGACGCCGCGCCGGTCAAGCTGGCCGATCTGCCGGCCGGGCGAAACCATCACTGGACCAAGTCCCTGGTCGCTTCGGCCGATGGGACCAAGCTCTATGTCGGGGTGGGGTCCAACTCCAACATCGGCGAGAACGGGCTGGACGAGGAGGTCGACCGGGCCGCGATTCTGGAGATCGACGTCGCCACTGGCGCGCGGCGCGTCTTCGCCTCGGGTCTGCGCAATCCTGTGGGCCTGGCGTGGGAGCCGACCAGCGGGGCGCTGTGGACCGCTGTCAACGAGCGCGACGAGCTGGGCAACGACCTTGTGCCCGACTACATGACGTCGGTCCGGGACGGCGGCTTCTATGGCTGGCCCTGGAGCTACTACGGCCAGACCGTGGACCGGCGAGTGGAACCTGGGAACCCGCAGGCCGTGGCCACGGCGTTGTCTCCCGACTATGCGCTGGGGGCGCACACGGCCTCGCTGGGCCTGCACTTCTATGATGGCGACAGCTTCGCCCCGGCCTATCGCGGCGGGGCCTTCATTGGCCAGCACGGTTCGTGGAACCGCGAGCCCAAGAGCGGCTACAAGGTGGTGTTCGTGCCCTTCGCGGGTGGTCGTCCGGCCGGCCCGCCGCAGGACTTCCTGACAGGCTTCCTGAACGATGAGGGCGAGGCGCTGGGTCGGCCGGTCGGCGTCATCACGGATCGATCGGGGGCGCTGCTGGTTGCTGACGACGTCGGCGACGTCATCTGGCGGGTCGCCCCGGCGGCCTGATCGTCCTTGGCATCGCGCCCATGACAAGGGCCCCCGGATGAACCCGGGGGCCTTCATCGTATCCGGCGAGCGTCAGTCCAGCGGGGCGGGGACGATGTTCGGGGCCGGGGCCGCCGACGCCGGAGCGGGCGAGGCCGCATAGGGCTGCGGTCCGGTGGGCTCGGTCGGGGCCTGTTCCACGGCGGGCACGGGCTCGGCGGGGGCGGCGCGGCGTTCGACCGGCTGGCGACGCTGGATCGCGGCGGGTGGCGCGGGCGGAGCTTCGCGGACGACCGGGGCGGGGGCGGTCTCGGTGACCGTCGCGCCGCCAGGCAGGTCGCCGGTCACCAGCGCAGCGGGAGCCGTCGAGCTCTCCAGCGGGACGGCGGGCTGGACCAGCGGAGCCGGGGCTTCGCGGGCGACGAGAGGCTCGTTGCCGGTCTCGCCCGACATCATCACCGCGACGCCGCCGCCGATCAGGGCCAGCGCGCCTACGGGTGCCAGGATCATCCAGGTGCGGATGCCGCCCTTGGAGCGGGACTTTCCGGTGCGGGCATAGCGGGGGACGAAGACCTCTTCGATCATCGGCTCGTTGCGCGCAGTGTCGTCGGTATAGGTCACAGTCATCTGTGGTCCTCCTGATTGAGGCCAAGAAAACAGACTTCGACGACCCCGGTTCCTGCCAGATCAGCAAAGCCTCGAAGAAGAACCGGGATCGCCGCGTTCCTGTACCGCTTCTTGATCAAATCGGGCGAAATCGTAGCCGTTAAAGCCAGAACGCGTCGCGTGTTATCGCTGCGTCAACCGGGTCCGACATGCCACGCGGACCGGGAAACGTCGCGGCGACCCGTCAAGGATTCTCCCGACGGTTGACCGGACGCCGGGGCTTGTTCATCACGGAGGCCTGTCCCTTTGCGCCTGCACACGGAGCGACCGAGACCATGGGTCTGGCGGCCAATATCCGACGTGACCTCAAGTTCGCCGCTGGCCTGCGGCGTCTGCTGAAGCGCATCAAGCCGATCAGCCTGGATGGCGACGTCCTGGTCTGCGACGACTTCGAGGAGGCTGTCGACAGGTTCGGCGACAACATCGCCCTGGAGGACGAGACCCGGTCGCTGACCTATCGCGAGCTGGACGGCATGGCCAACCGCTATGCCCATTGGGCGCGCAGCCGCAATCTGCGCCGGTCCGATGTGATCGGCCTGGTGATGACCAACCGGCCCGAGTTCATCGCGGCCTGGATGGGCTTTTCCAAGGTCGGGATCGCCACGGCTCTGATCAACACCAACCTGACCGGCCAGGCCCTGGCCCACTGTCTGAATATCGCCGGTGTCTCCCAGGTCGTCGCCGACGAGGAGACCTGGCGCAAATGCGAGGAGGCACGGCCCTTCGTCACCCGCACCATGATGCTCTGGGTGCTGGGGTTGCGCGGCGAGGACGAGATGTCCGAGCGCCGGGGACTGGACAACGCGGTCCGCAGCGGCTCGTCGGTGCGTCCGCCAAAGGCCGCGCGGGACGGCCTGACCAACCGCGATACGGCGCTCTACATCTACACCTCCGGCACCACCGGCCTGCCAAAGGCGGCGAAGATCCACCACGCCCGCGCGCGCACCTATATGCGGGCCTTCGCCGGGGCCACGGCGACGACGGCCGAGGACCGGGTGTTCAACGTCCTGCCCCTTTATCACTCGACGGGAGGGCTGGTCGGGATCGGTCCGGCCTTCCTGAACGGCGGCCGGCTGATCCTGAGGCGCAAGTTCTCGGCGTCCAGCTTCTGGAAGGACGTCAACGCCAGCGGCGCGACGGTCTTCGTCTACATTGGCGAGCTGTGCCGGTATCTGGTCAACTGTCCCGAGCAGGAGGGCGAGCGCGGGCACAAGCTGCGGCTGGCCTTCGGCAACGGCCTGAGGCCGGACGTCTGGTCAGACTTCCAGACTCGTTTCGCGATCCCCGAGATCTTCGAGTTCTATGGATCGACCGAGGGCAATGTCTCGGTGTTCAACTTCGACGGAAAGCCGGGCTCGATCGGGCGGGTGCCCAAGTTCCTCAAGAAGCAGATCAACATCCGCCTGGTGCAGTTCGACATCGACACGGAAATGCCGGTGCGGGCGGCCAACGGCTGCTGCGTCGAAGCCAAACCGGGCGAGATCGGCGAGGCCATCGGCCTGATCGGCAACGACATCCGCCACGACTTCTCGGGCTATGCCGACAAGGCGGCGTCGGAGAAGAAGATCCTGACCGACGTATTCCAGCGCGGCGACCGCTGGTTCCGCACCGGCGACCTGATGCGCCAGGATTCCGAGGGCTATTTCTATTTCATCGACCGGATCGGCGACACCTTCCGCTGGAAGGGCGAGAACGTCTCGACGGCCGAGGTCGAGCAGCGTCTGGCCGAAGCGCCGGGGGTCAAGGAAGTCATCGCCTATGGCGTGCCGGTGCCGGGTGCCGAGGGCAAGGCCGGGATGGTGACGCTCGTCGTCGAAGGCAAGTTCTCGCCAAAGGCGTTCGCCGAGTACGCCGACGCCCAGCTGCCCCCCTATGCGCGGCCCGTCTTCGTGCGGCTGGCCAAGACGCTGGAGACGACCGGAACGTTCAAATACCGCAAGGTGGACCTGGTCGCCGAGGGCTTCGATCCCGCCGTGGTGGGAACCGTCTATGTGCGAGGCGGCAAGTCCGGCTACCAGAGGCTGACGGCCGACGCCTTCGCGGCGATCCGAAACGGCGAGACGCGCCTTTGACCCACGAGAAGACCCCCGCCGCGATCGCGGCGGGGGTCTGAACACCTCTTCCGAAGGATCGGCGGGGTCATGAGCCCCGCCGGGGTCCGCCTTAGTTGGCGGGAGCCATCGCGCCGTCGGCGGGCGGCGTGGTCGAGGGGGTGTTCTCGGTCGTCAGGCCGCCGTCGGCGTTGCCGGCCTGTTGCTCGATGGCGTCGGCCTGGGCGTTCAGCGCGTCTTCCTGGGCCTCGGTCGGGGCAGCGGCGGCCTGCTCTTCCAGAGCATCGGCCTGGGCTTCGGCGGCGTCGTCGGCGGGTGACTGGCAGGCGGCGAGGCCGGCCATGGCGGCGACGGCGATGGAGGCGATCGTCAGTTTACGCATGGGATATCCCTTCCTTGTGAAGTCGGGGAAACGCCGCCGATCACGCCGGGTTCACGGGCCCGTGAGACAAAATCCGAACGGCGTTATGCCGTCTCCGCGAAGGCGACGCGAGCGGCCCCCAGCAAGGCGGCGTGCTTGTGAGTGATCACCCAGGTCGGGATGTCGGCCATGTAGTCCTTGAAACGGCCCTTGCGTTCGAAGCGGCGACGGAAGGGACTGGCCTTGAGGAAATCGAGGATGCGGGGCGCGATGCCGCCGGCGATATAGACGCCTCCGCGCGCGCCGGTGGTCAGGGCGATGTCGCCGGCCACCGCGCCCAGGATGGCGCAGAACCGGGCGAGCGTCGCGCCGCATGGGCTCTCGGGGTCCTTGAGGGCGGTCTCGGTGATCTCGGCCGGGTCGTCGATATGGGTTTCGCGGCCGTCGATACGGGCGAGCGCGCGGTGCATGTTCAACAGGCCTGGCCCACAGATCAGCCGTTCGATGGACACGCGATCATAGCGTTCGCGCAGGATGCGCAGGATCTCGTCCTCCACCGTGTCACCGGGGGGGAAACAGGCGTGGCCACCTTCCGACGGCATGGCCATTCCCTGGCCGTGGGCGTCGCGCACCAGGGCCGAGACGCCGAAGCCCGTGCCGGGGCCGAGCACCGCGAGCGTCGCGTGCGGGTCGCCAGCCGCAGGCCCACCGAGATGGACGAGGTGGGACGCCGGCACGATGGGCGCGCCCCAGGCCAGGGCCTCGAAATCGTTGATCAGCTTGACCGGGTTCAGTCCCAGGGTCGCCAGCTCCGCCTCCGACACCGCCCAGGGCGAGTTGGTCAGGTCGATGGCCCCGTCCTCGACCGGTCCCGCCACGGCGATCACGCCGCCCGACGGCTTGACCTCGCAGCCGTCGATGAAGGCGGCGACGCCCTTCAGGAAGGTCGGAAACTGTTCGGCGGGAAAGCTCTCGTGGTGGTCCAGGACCGGCAGGCCGTCGACCATACGGGCGATGGCGAACCGGGCGTTGGTGCCACCGACGTCGCCGACGAGGAGGGTTCTGTCATCGCTCATGCGTCGATCGCCCGGTTCTGGATGTTGTGGTCGGCAACCTCGCGCAGCTCGGGCTGTCGCGCGGTGGGCTGTGCCTGAAAGCAGACGGACGCGCCCTCTTCGGCCGAGGAGACGGCGGCGCGGAAGGCCCCGAACAGCTCGCGGCCATAGCCCCAGGACTGGACGTCATGCGCCCTGGCGGCGGGACGGGCCGAGAGGTCGGCGGTGGTGGTCAGCACGCCCGCCTCGGCGTCGAGGCGAACGATGTCGCCGGTCTTCACATAGGCGAGCGGGCCGCCCTCCAGAGCCTCGGGCGTGACGTGGATGGCGGCAGGCGTCTTGCCGGACGCGCCTGACATGCGGCCGTCTGTGACCAGGGCGATGGGCGCGCCGCGATCCTGAAGCACGCTCATCAGGGGCGACAGGGAATGCAGCTCGGGCATGCCGTTGGCCTTGGGCCCCTGGAAACGCAGGACGATGACCCCGCCCTGATCCAGCCGGCCGGCCTGGAAAGCCGCCAGCACGTCCTCCTGGCTGTCGAAGACATGGGCAGGGGCCTCGACGATCCGGTGCTGGGGCTTGACCGCCGAGATCTTGATGACGGCGCGGCCGAGATTGCCGTGAACGAGGCGCAGGCCGCCCTCCTTGTCGAAGGGGTCCGAGGCGGGTCGCAGGATGTCGGTGTCGAGGCTCTGGGCCACGCCGTCGCGCCAGACCAGGTCGCCGTCGATCAGCGAGGGCTCCTGGAAATAGTGATGGATGCCCGGGCCCATGACGGTCTGGACGTCGGCGTGGATGTGGCCCGCCTCGGCCAGTTCGCGCGCGACGAAGGCGACGCCGCCGGCCGCCTGAAACGCGTTCACGTCGGCCGAGCCGTTCGGATAGACCCGCGCCAGAAGCGGCGTGACGGACGACAGCTGGTCCATGTCGGTCCAGTCGATCAGCACCCCCGCCGCCCGCGCCATGGCGACCAGATGGATGGCGTGGTTGGTCGAGCCGCCGGTGGCCAGCAGCGCCACGATCATGTTGACGATAGACTTTTCGTCGATGACGTCGGCCATGCGGCCAGTCCCGCTTTCGGCCAGCTTGACCGCCTGTTTCGCGGCGGCGGCGGTCAAGGCGTCGCGCAGACCCGTCTCCGGATGGACGAAGGCGGTCGAGGGCAGGTGCAGACCGCCCAGCTCCATCATCATCTGGTTGGAGTTCGCCGTGCCGTAAAAGGTGCAGGTGCCGGGCGAGTGATAGGAGCCGATCTCGCTTTCCAGCAGCGTCTGGCGGTCGACCTTGCCCTGAGCGTATTCGGCGCGGACGCGGGCCTTTTCGGCGTTGGGGATGCCCGAGGGCATCGGCCCGGCGGGGGCGAAGATCACGGGCAGATGGCCGAACGCGAGCGAGCCCATGAACAGGCCGGGCACGATCTTGTCGCAGACGCCAAGGCACAGGGCGGCGTCGAAGGCGTCATGGGTCAGGGCGATGCCGACCGACATGGCGATGACGTCGCGGCTGAACAGCGACAGCTCCATGCCGGGGCGGCCCTGGGTGACCCCGTCGCACATGGCGGGGGTGCCGCCCGCGACCTGGGCCGTGGCCCCGACCTCGCGCACCGCGTCGCGGATGACCTGGGGGAAGCGCTCGAACGGCTGATGGGCCGAGAGCATGTCGTTGTAGGCGGTGACGATGCCGACATTGGGCGTTTTGCCCGTCATGGCCGTCAGCTTGTCGGCGATGGTCTGGCCGGCGAAGGCGTGGGCCCAGTTGGCGCAGGACAGTTTGGCGCGGCCGACGCCGGAATCGCGGGCGGCGTCCATGCGGCGCAGGTAGTCGGACCGGGTCTCACTAGAGCGCGCGACGATGCGGTCGGTGACCTCTTTGACGACAGGGTGAAGGGGCATGGCTTAGCCTTCCGTCCAGACGACTTCGAGCGGGACTTTCGCCGCGATCAGGGCGGCGATGGGCTGGGTCGCTGGATCGCCCTGGGCCTCGCGTTCGAAGACGGAACGCTTCACCGCGCCTTTCAGGCCCAGGACAACGCGATCGGCTGACATCAGCCAGGGCAAGTTGATCGACAGCCGCTCCTGTGGCGGGGCGGCGCCATCGCGGCCGGGCGGCACGCCCAGCACCGTCGGCTTCAGCGTCGGCGTCAGCAGGGTCCTCAGCGTTGGGCTGTCCGGGAACATGGAGCAGATGTGGCCATCCTCGCCCATGCCCAGAAGGACGGCGTCGAAGCGGTCGCCGGCCTGTGTCAGGGCGTGGGCGGCCAGCGCGGCGGCGCGGTCGACGGTGACGGCGGGTGAATACAGCGGGATGAAACGGGCAGCGGCGGCCGGGCCTTGCAGCAGGACGTCCCGGATCAGCCGAGCGTTGGAATCCGGCGAGGTCTCCGGCACATGGCGCTCGTCGACCAGGGTGACGGCGACGCGGTCCCAGCCGATGTCGGCCTGGGCCAGGCGGGCATAGATCGGCGAGGGCGTCGTGCCGCCCGCGCCGGCAAGGAAGGCTCGGCCGTTCGCGAGGACGGCGGCGGCGAGCGTCTCCTCCAGCCGCGCGGCGATGGCGGCGGCCCAGACGTCGGTGTCCAAGAAGGTCTCAACCCGCATTGGTCTTCCACTCCCGCCCCGTCCGCGCCAGCAGCAGGTCGGCCGCGTTCGGACCCCAGGTGCCCGCGCGATAGGGCATGGGCTTGACCTTGCCCTCGGCCCAGGACGCCGAGACGCCATCGACCCATTCCCAGGCCTTTTCCGCCTCGTCGCGGCGGACGAACAGGGTGGAGTCGCCGTTCAATGCATCCAGCAAGAGCCGCTCATAGGCGATGCGGCGGCGCGGCGGCTTCGCCCCCTTCTGGTTCACGCCCCAGGACAAGGACATGTCGATGCGCTGAAGCTGCATCTTCTGATCCAGCCCGGGACGCTTGTTCATCACGGTCAGAGAGATGTCCTCCTCGGGCTGGAGTTCGATCACCATGCGGTTGGCGCGGACTTCGCCCCGCGAGTCGCGGTCGAAGATGGAGTGGGGCACCGGCTTGAACTGGATGACGATCTCGGTGCGCTTCTCGGGCAGGCGCTTTCCGGTGCGCATGAAGAAGGGCACGCCCGCCCAGCGCCAGTTGTCGATGTCGGCGCGGATGGCGACGAAGGTCTCGGTGTCGCTGTCGGCCCCGCGTTCCTCGTCATAGCCCTTGACCCGGGCACCCTCGACGGAGCCGGAAACATATTGGCCGCGCACGGTGACCCGCTCGACCTCGTCGGGCGTGACGGTGCGGAGCGAGCGCAGCACCTTGACCTTCTCGTTGCGCACCGAGTCCGGGTCGAGATCGCTGGGCGGCTCCATGGCGACCAGGCACAACAGCTGCAGCATGTGGTTCTGCAGCATGTCCCGCAGCGCGCCGTATTCGTCATAGTAGGGCCAGCGGTCGCCGACGCCGACGGTCTCGCCCACGGTGATCTGGACGTGGTCGATCGACAGATTGTTCCACAGCGGCTCGAAGATGGTGTTGCCGAACCGCAGGGCGATCAGGTTCTGGACCGTCTCCTTGCCCAGGTAGTGGTCGATGCGGAACACCTGGTGCTCGCCGAAGGCGTCGGCCACCGCGTCGTCGATGGCGCGGAAACTCTCGAGGTCGCGGCCGACCGGCTTTTCAAGCACGACACGGTCTTCGGGTTCGGCGAGCCCGGCCGCGCGCATGGCCGTGACGATCCGTGCATAGAGCGACGGCGACACGGCGAGGAAGGAGGTCACCGAGCCCGATCCGACCTTGTCACGCAGGGGCTTTAGGCTCTCGGCCGAGGTGGCGTCGACGGCGAGGTAGTCGAGGCGGGCTTCGAGCTTGGACCAGGCCTCGTCGGACCAGGCGTCGTCGGCCTTGGCCTTGCCCTCGACGGCGGCACGGACCTTGGCAACGTACTCCTCACGGCTCTCTTCGGAGCGGGCCGCGCCGATGATCTTCAGGCCGTCGGGCAGCAGGCCGTCGTGCTCGAGGAAATAGAGCGACGGCAGAAGCATCCGCATCGCCAGATCGCCGCCGCCGCCGAACAGCACCAGTGCCGTCATGCTCGATCGTCTCCCTTGCCGGAGGCGAACCCCCGTTAGTCGTTCGGCTGTTTGGCCGGTCGCTCGCGCGAGGCCAACACGTCCAGCACCGCCTGAAACGACAAGTGACGCGACCGTAACAGAACGAGCAAGTGATAGATCAGGTCCGCCGCCTCGGACGCCAGTTCTTCGTCGGGCCCTGCAGCGCCGGCCAGCGCGGTCTCCACGCCTTCCTCGCCGACCTTCTGCGCCGCGCGTTTCGGACCCTGGGCGAGCAGCTTCGCTGTCCAGCTGGACTCCGGGTCGGCCGAGGCGCGCTCGGCGATGGTGCGCTCCAGCCGGGCGATGCGGCCCAGCCCCGGGGCGTCGGCCTCGCCGAAACAGCTGGTGGTGCCGAGATGGCAGGCCGGTCCCATCGGGCGAACGGCGAGCACCAGGGCGTCTCCGTCGCAGTCCGGGGTGATGGAGACGACGATCAGCCGGTTGCCGCTGGTCTCGCCCTTCCTCCACCGTCCGCCCCGGCTGCGCGAGAAGAATGTGGCCTCGCCGGACTGGATCGTCTCGTCCAGCGCGGCGCGGTCCATGTAGGCGAGGGTGAGGACCTGGAGCGTGTCGGCGTCCTGCACGATCGCGGGGATCAGGCCACCGCCCTTGTCGAAGTCGAGGGTCGTAGGATCGATCACTGCCGCACCTCCACGCCCGCGCCGGCCAGATAGGCCTTCAGATCCGGGACGGCGATATGACCCGAGTGAAACACGCTGGCGGCCAGCGCGCCCGAGACATTGGCCCGATCGAAGACGTCGAGGAAGTGGGACGGCGCGCCGGCACCGCCCGAGGCGATCAGGGGGATGGTCAGGCGGTTGCGCGCGTCCGAAAGCTGGGCGGTGTCATAGCCTTTGCGCACTCCGTCCTGGTCGATGCAGTTCAGGACGATTTCGCCGGCCCCGCGCTCCTGGGCTTCTGTGATCCAGTCCATGGTCTTCCTGCCCGCCAGACGGCGGGCATTCGGGTCGCCGGTGTATTTGTGGACGACGTAGTCGCCGTCCTCGCGGCGGCTGTCGACGCCGACGACGACGCACTGGCTGCCCAGCCGCTCGGCCATCTCGGTGATCAGTTCGGGGCGTTCAAGCGCTGGGGAGTTGATCGAGACCTTGTCGGCCCCGTTGTCGAGACAGGCAGCGGCCTGATCGACGGTGCGGATGCCGCCCGCCACGCAGAAAGGGATGTCCAGCAGCCGGGCGATGTCGCGCACCCAGCCGTAGTCCAGCGTGCGGCCCTCCGGGCTGGCGGTGATGTCGTAGAAGACCAGTTCGTCTGCCCCCGCGTCGCGATAGCGGGCGGCGAGCTCGGCGGCGTCGCCCATGTCGACGTGGCCCTCGAAGCGGACGCCCTTGACCACGCGGCCGTCCTTGACGTCGAGGCAGGGGATGATTCGGCGCGCGGTCATTGCGCGGCCTCGACGGCCTGGCTGACGGTGAAGCGGCCCTCGTAGATGGCGCGGCCGGTGATGGCGCCGTCGCAGCCGATGTCGGCGCAGGCCTTCAGATCATCCAGCGTGGCGACGCCGCCGGAGGCCTGGACCTTCAGCTCGGGGCGGCGGCGGACGACCTCGGCCAGCAGATCGAGGTTGGGGCCGGTCAGGGCACCGTCGCGGCCGACATCAGTGACCAGGATGTGGGACAGGGTCCCGGCCGGATAGCGGTCGATCGCCGTCCACAGGTCGAACCCGGCCGCCTCGGTCCAGCCCTTCAGCGCGGGAGTCGGCACGCCGTCCTCCCCGACGCGGACGTCGAAGGCCAAGGTGATGCGGTTGGGGCCGAAACGGTCCAGCCATTCGGCCACGGCGTCGGGCTTTGTCACGGCCAGCGATCCGACCACGACGCGGGAGACCCCGGCCGTCAGAAGCCGTTCGACATCCTCGACCGAGCGGACGCCCCCGCCTGACTGGACGTGGGCGAGGTGGGTCGCCGCCAGCCGACCGATCAGGTCGTGCTGGACTGCGCGTCCGGCCTCGGCGCCGTCCAGATCGACGACGTGGACCCATTCTGCGCCCTCGTCGGCGAAGGCGGCCAGGCGGGAGGCCGGGTCGGGGTCGTACTCCGTCACCTGGTCGAAGCGGCCGTGCATCAGCCGCACGCACTTGCCGCCGCGCAGGTCGATGGCGGGATAGACGATCATGCGGGCAGCTCGAGGAAGTTCTTCAGGATGCGGGCGCCGGCCTCGGCCGAACGCTCGGGGTGGAACTGGCAGCCCCAGCGGTTCTGACTGCGGACCATGGCGGGGACGGAGGCCCCATAGTCGGCGCAGGCGATGGTCGAGGGCGTGTCTGGGCAGACGTAGGAGTGGACGAAGTAGGCGTAGTCCCCGTCGCGGACGCCCTCCAGGATCGGGTCGTCGGACAGGGTGTTCAACTGCGACCAGCCCATGTGCGGCACGGGCAGGTCGTCGCGCACCGGCATGCGGGTGACGCGGCCGGGGATGAAACCGAGCATGGTCGCTCCGCCGTTCTCCTCGCTCTCGGCGAACAGCAACTGCTGGCCGAGGCACAGGCCGAGAAGGGGGCGGGGGAAGCCCTTGATGATGTCGGTCAGGCCCAGCTCGGCCATGCGGTTCATGGCGTAACCGGCGGCGCCGACGCCCGGCAGGACCAGGCGCTGGGCCTCGGCGATCCGGGTGGCGTCGGAGGTCACGCGCACGTCGGCACCGAGTCGCTCCAAGGCGAACTGGACCGAGGCTGTATTCCCCGCGCCGAGGTGGACGATGGCGGTGGTCATACTGTTTCCTCCCCCGAGTAGCGCAGCGAAACGGGGGAGGGGGACCGCAGAGCGGTAGAGGGGGCGGCTTCACACGCGGTGTCTGGGGTCGCCCCCTCCACCCCGCTTCGCGCGGTCCCCCTCCCCCGCCAAGAGCGGGTGAGGATTGGAGCGGTCACAGCACCCCCTTTGTGCTGGGCACGGCGTCGCCCTCGATGCGGATGGCCTGGCGGAGCGCGCGACCGAAGCCCTTGTAGACGGCCTCGGTCTTGTGGTGGTCGTCTGAGCCCGTGACCGAGATGTGGACGGCGGCGCCCAGGTGCTCGGCCAGCGAGCGGAAGACGTGGGCGGTCAGGTCGGTGCGGTATTCGCCGATGAAGGGCGTCGAGAAGGTGCCCTCGAACACGGGGTAGGGGCGGCCGGACAGGTCGATGGCGACATTGGCCTGGGCCTCGTCCATCGCCAGGACGAAGCCATAGCGGGCGATGCCGCGCCGTTCGCCGAGCGCCTGCTTCAGGGCCTGGCCGAGCGCGATGGCCGAGTCCTCGATGGTGTGATGCGGGTCGGTGTGCAGGTCGCCCTCGCACTGGAGGCGCAGTGAGAAGCCGCCGTGGGCCGCGACCTGTTCAAGCATGTGGTCGAAGAAGCCGACGCCGGTCTCGATCTTGATCGGGCCGGTCGCGTCGAGGTCGACGGCGCAGACGATGCGGGTCTCCTTGGTATCGCGGACGGCCTGGCCGGTGCGGTGGGCGCGGGTCTTGCCGACGGCGAGGCCCAGCGCGGCGAGCAGCCGGTCGTTGACCTCGGGCTTGAGCGAGACGGGAAGACGCAGGCGGTCGCCGGATCGGTCGGCCGCGACGCCGAAGCGGGCGAGGTCGGCCAGGGCCGTCTCGATGTCGGACGGGCGCGCCATCAGGACGGGTCCGACGCCGGCCTCGACCACCATGAGGCGGCCGATCTCGCGGACCAGCCGCTCGCGCTCGCGGCGGACGCCGGCGATCCTTTCGGCCGTCTCGATCATGCGGGAGGGATCGAGCGCCTGCATGGCCAGCCGAACGAGCGGCTCGGGCAGGGCGTAGAGTTCGACGACCTCGGACAGGCGGGCGAGGGTCTGGGGCTGGGCCAGAGCCGCGCCGACGCGGGCGCCGGCCAGGCCATAGGCCAGCGACAGGCTGCGCAGGACGACCAGATTCACGTGGTCGCCGATCAGGGCGGCGGCGGACGGGGCGTCGGCGAACTCGACCAGGCCTTCGTCCACGACCAGCAGGCCGGGCGACAGGCGGGCGGCCATCTCGGCCACGGCCTCGGCCGAGCCGAGGGCGCGGACGACGGTGGCGACGGTCTCGCCCGCGCCGACCCGGTAGATGCGCGACAGGCCGGCATAGGGCTCGGCGTCGGGAGCCTCGACCGACCCACCGTCGCGGGCCGCGAGACGCCAGACCAGTTCCAGCCCGTGGGTCAGGCCGCGGACCGGCAGGACCTGATCGGTGGGGACGCCGTAGATCTGGGCCATGCGCGCGCCGAGGACGGCGGTGTCGCCGGGATAGTGGTCCAGGCCGTCTGCACCGGCGACCAGTGGCGGGAAGGGGGCGGGGAGGGTCATGTCTGGTCTCCTTCTCCCCTTGCGGGAGAAGGTGGCGGCCGAAGGCCGACGGAAGAGGGGTACGAGGATACGTCTGAGATGTCTCGGGCAGCCCTCGACGTCTGACGCCGAGATTCACCCCTCATCCGTCCCGCTTCGCGGGCCACCCGTCGCTCTGACGCGCTGCGTCCTCGCTCCACCCGCAAGGGGAGAAGGGAAATCAGCTCGATCATCCCCCGCTCCTCATGTCGGCCGCGCGCGCGTGGGCCTCCAGCCCCTCCAGCCGGGCTAGGCGCGCGGCGATGGGGCCGAGCGCGGCGGCGCCTTCGGCCGTCACCGTCTGCACCGACATGGAGGTCATGAAGCTGGCGGTGGTGATGCCGCCCAGCGTACGCGCGCCGCCGTCGGTCGGCAGGACGTGGCTGGGGCCGGCGGCATAGTCGCCGAGCGTCTCTGCGGCGAAGCGGCCGACGAAGATGGCCCCGGCCGCGCGGATGTTCGGCAGCATGGCCTCGGGCTCCTCGACCTGCAGCGCCAGGTGCTCGGGGCCGTACAGATTGATGACGTCGCAGGCCGCGTCGAGATCGCGGACCAGGACGGCGCGGGCCTCGGCCAGGCTGGCGCGGGCGATGGCTTCGCGCGGCAAGGTGGCGACCTGCCGTTCGACCTCGGTCAGGATGTAGTCGAGGTTGGCGCGGCTGGTGGAGACCAGGATGACCTGGGCGTCCGCGTCGTGCTCGGCCTGGCTGAGCAGGTCGGCGGCGGCGATCTCGGGCGCGGCGTCGCGGTCGACCACGACCATCAGCTCGGACGGCCCCGCCGGCATGTCCACGGCCGGACCGCCAGGTAGGGCGGCGGCGTATCGCTTGGCCTCGGCCACGAAGGCGTTGCCCGGGCCGAACAGCTTGTCGCAGGCGGGAATCTCGCCGTCGTCCAGCACCACGCCATAGGTCAGGGCCGCGATGGCCTGGGCCCCGCCCAGCAGCCAGATCGCGTCGAGGCCCGCCTCGGCCGCCGCCAGGATCATGGCCGGGTGGACGCTGCCGTCCTTGGCGGGAGGGGTCACCACGACGCGTTCTGTCACGCCCGCGACCTGGGCCGGGATGGCCTGCATCAGCAGGGACGAGAACAGGGGCGCGGTGCCGCCGGGCACATAGATTCCGGCCGCCTTGATGGGGCGCCAGACGAGCTGGGACCGGACTCCCGGGGTGGTCTCGACCCATGCCGTGTCTTCGGGCCGGGTGGCTTCGTGGAAGACGCGGATATTGTCGGCGGCGATGCGGATGGCCCGGGCGTCGGCGGGGGCCAGCGAGGACCTCGCCTCGGCCACGGCGGCCGCCGTGATGGCGATGCGGCGAGGCGTGAAGCCGTCGATCTTCTCCGCGAACTGGCTGACAGCCGAACCGCCCGAGAAGCCGACCTGTTCGAAGATGCCATGCACGACGTCCTGCACGTCGCGCTCGGTGCGGCGCTTGGGGCGAGCGAGGGCGTCGAACTTGCCCTGACCGTCCAGCGAGGCCCAGTCGATGCGGGTCACGTCGAGCGTTGTCATCACATCATCTTCTCGATGGGCAGGACCAGGATGGCCGAGGCTCCGGCGGCCTTCAGCTTCTCCAGCGTCTCCCAGAAAACGGCCTCCTGGCAGACGGCGTGGACGGCGACGGCGTCGTCGCGGCCCATCAGCGGCATGACGGTCGGCGCGCCGGCGCCGGGGAGGATGGCGGTGATCTGATCGAGCGCGCTGCGCGGCGCGTTCAGCATGACGTATTTGGCGCCTTGTGACGACACCACGCCCGCCATCCGCTCGATGATCGACTCCAGCAGGTGGGCGAGTTGTGGCTCGGGCGCGACCGGCGACTGGATCAGCACCGCCTGGCTCTCGAACACAGTGTCCTTGGCGATCAGGCCGTTGGCCTCCAGCGTCGCCCCGGTCGAGACCAGGTCGCAGATAGCGGAGGCGAGCTTGAGCCGGGGGGCCACCTCGACGGCGCCGCGCATGACCACGATGTCGGCGGCGACGCCCTGTTCATCCAGATAGCGGCGCAGGATCTTCGGATAGGAGGTGGCGATGCGCAGGCCCTGGAGCGAGCCGGGCCCGTCCCAGGCGAGGGTCGGCGGGCAGGCCAGCTTCAGCGTGCATTTGCCGAAGCCCAGCGGCATGACGACCGAGGCGTTCGCGCCTCCGTTCTTGCCCTCCTCCAGCACGTTCTCGCCGACGATGCCGAGGTCGCAGACGCCGTCGGCGACGAAGGTGGGAATATCGTCGTCGCGCACGCGCAGCAGATCGATGGGATAGTTCTCGACCTTGTAGAGCAGGTCGTTGGCGCCCTTCACGACACGCAGGCCGGCGTCGCGGACCAGGTCCAGGCTGCGGTCGGCCAGACGGCCGGATTTCTGCACGGCGATGCGAAGTCGCCCCGAAACGGTGCTCACTTTACGATACTCATTTTTGGGGGTCAGGCTTTCGGGTGAAGGCGGTCCAGGACCAGGCGATAACCCTGATGCGGCATTTCCTTGAGGAAGCGGGCGACGCGCACCACGGTCGTCGGGCTGGCCCCCGCCTCGCAGGCGATCTCGCGATAGGACCGGCCGCCCTGATCCAGCAGCCGGGCGACGGCCCAGCGTTCGGCGAAGGCGCGGACCTCGGCCGGGGTGCACAGGTCGGTCAGAAAAGCCTCGACCTCCTCACGCGTCTTTAGCGCCAGCAGGGCGTCGAACAGCCGGACGCGATCGTCCGCCTTGGTGGCGGCCGAGGGCGGGCTGGCGGCGGGTTTGGCGAGGGTGGCGGTCATTGGTGCGCGTTTCACTATGCTGTAACAGTGGAACGGTCAACCCGTCTCCTTCTCCCTTGCGGGAGAAGGTGGCCCGGAGGGCCGGATGAGGGGTACGGAGATGCGCATCCGCTGATCGGTCGGACCCTCATCGGCAAAACCGAGTCTCACCCCTCATCCGTCACGCTTCGCGTGCCACCTTCTCCCGCAAGGGGAGAAGGACGCCCTACGCCGCCTTCGTTTCCTCCAGCGCCGGCTTGGCCAGCCGCTCGATCAGGCCCGCCATGGGCAGGGCCTTGGCGATGAAATAGCCCTGGGCGGTGTCGCAACCCATGCCGCGCAGGAGGGCCAGCGCCGTCCCGGTCTCGACTCCCTCGGCGGTGACGCTCATGCCCAGGCTGTGGGCCAGGTCGATGGTCGACTTGACCAGTAGGGCGTCCTTGGCGCTTTCGTCCAGCGACAGGACGAAGGCCTTGTCGATCTTCAGTTCATCGGCGGCGATGCGCTTCAGATAGGCTAGAGACGACAGGCCCGAGCCGTAGTCGTCGATCGAGACCTTGATCCCGGCGGCCGAGAACCGGTCGATGATGCCCAACGCCACTTCGGGATTGTCGATGACGGCCGTCTCGGTGATCTCGAAGCAGATTTTGCCCTCGGCATCTGCGACGGCGTCCAGGGCGAACCGGGCGAAGGTCTCGTCGGACAGCAGGCGGCCCGAGATGTTGACCGACATCTGCAGGACGTGACCGGTCGAGGCCAGGGCCTTCTGGTCGGCGATGACGCGGCGGACGCCCCATTCGGTCAGGGCGCGGATCTGGCCGGTCTCCTCGGCCATGCCGATGAACAGGTCCGGCGCGATGAAGCCCCGGCGTGGGTGGTTCCAGCGCATCAGCCCCTCGACCCCGGTGATGGCGTTCTCGCGCAGATCGAACTTGGGCTGGTAGGCCATCCAGACCTGCTCGCTTTCCAGCGCGCCGATCAGGTCCGAGATCAGGCTGAGGTTGGCGCCGGGATCACCATAGGTGGCGGCGTCGAACAGGGCGGCCTTGCGGCGCGCGTCGCGTGCCTGGTCCAGGGCGATGCCGGCGCGGTCGACGAGAGAGTCCACGCCCCCGGTCGTGCGACCCACGCGGTCGATCCCGGCCGTCAGGGCGGCGTCGACCGTGGCTCCGATCAGCTTCACCGGCTCGTCGGCAACGGCGCACAGCCGTTCCGCGATCTCCAGCGCGGCGGCGTCGTCTTCGATCTCGAGAACGATGCCGACCGCGCCGACGCTGACGCGCGCCACGCGGACACCCCCGCCCGCGCTCGACAGACGCGCGGCCAGGGCCGAGACCAACTGGCCCATGGCCTCGAACCCGATGGCGTTGCGGACCACTGCGAACCGGTCGACGCCGAACATCAGCACGCAGGCCGAGGGCGACATCGCTGCCTCGCGCTCCAGCCACAGGCGGTTGGGCAGGCCCGTCTCCTGATCGTGCAGCGCCATGTGCGTCAGTCGCGCCTGGCGGTCGCGGATGTCGTCGGCCATGGCGTTGAAGCTCTCGGCCAGGCGCCCAATCTCGTCGGACGAGGTGACCTCGACGTGGGCGTCCTCGCCGGCCTGCAGGCGTTGGACAGCCTCGTCGAGGGCGGTGATCGGACGGCTTAGACCCCGCGACAGGAACCAGGTGCCCGTCATCAAGAGGGCCAGACCGACCACGGCGATGGCCCCCAGGGCCCAGAACATCGGCTCGAAAGGCCTGAGGGCCCGCGCCATCGGATAGCTGAGCGTCAGGACCGCCGGTGCTTCGGTATCGAAGCTGGGCAGGGGCCGGGCCAGGACCATGGTCTCGCCTTCGGGGCTTCGCGCTCCGACCGGCGTGCCGCTGGCGTCCAGCGCCCGATCCACGGCGGAGGACACGGCGCTGGCCGGGCCGGCCATGTCCTGCCAGTCGCTGGCGGCGCGGGTCAGGACCGATGCCGACAAAGGAATGGCCGAGAGATCTTCGAGGCCTCGCATCTGCGCCTGGTCGAGCCGTTCCAGGAACACGACCCAGCCGATCAGGACCGGCGCCATGACCGGGGCGGCGACGGCCTGGTGCGGCTGGCCGTTCACGCTGAGGACACCCGCTGACAGGGTTCCGGCACTCAGACCGGTCCACAGGGTGTCAATGGCCGCGTCTTCGACGTTTTCGCCGACCGAGGTCGCATAGCCGTCGATGCCCAGGATCAGGGCCCCGTCGACCTTCTGGCGGGCCCGCAGGTTCTCGAGCGCGGACCGCACGGTCGGCTCGTCGTTGGTCGCGACGGCCTCGCGGAATCCGTAGTCCTGGGCGAGGACCGAGGCCCCCTGGCGAAGCTGGTCCGAGCGCGAGTCCCATAGCTGGCCGTAGACGGCGCCCGACGCGGTCAGTTCGTTACGAACAAGGCTCCGGGCACTGGCGGTAAGCGCCGTGTAGACGGCGATCGCCACCAGCAGAAGGCCGAGGCCGAACATCCCTGCGTAGAGGACCGTCAGCCGCGTCCGCAGATAGCGAAACTTCGGCACGTCAGCGCACCGCCGCCCGCGCCGAGAAATCCCCCGTCATGGTCTGGGTCCCAGAACCGGCCCCGATGGTCAGGACATAGGCGCTCTCGTTGCCGCGCACGTTCAACTGGGGATGCCAGACCATCAGACGGGCTGCGCCGGCGGGGATGGCGGCGATCGTGACGTTGCCGGCCGCGTCGGTCTTGCCGGCGTAGGGCGTGTCGACGACCTTCACATAGGCCAGCATCTGGTCATGGATGTTGCAGCCGAGCGCGGCGACGCCGGTTGTGACGAAGGTGTGAGTGCGGGTCTGGTCCTGGCCGAACAGCTCGATCTCGAACCGGTTGCCGCGCGAGAAGGAATAGACCTGGTGGCGCACCCGATCCAGGTTCGGAAAGGACACGGTGCCCCCCACGGGCGCGATCAGGACATAGGGCTGGAACTGCACGTTCTGCTGGACGACACGCAGGGGCCACGAAAAGCGGATGGGGCCGCGCGGAACGCCTGCATCGGGCCGGACCGTCACCACGGCGTCGCGGACAGGACGTCCACCGGTGTCACGCACCGACACCGTGAGGTCTCCCGCATAAGCCGGACCGGCCAAGGTGGAGCAGACGAAGATCAGGGCAAGTAGAGCGCGCATGCAGCATGGGTATCACTGACCCATGAAACTGACGTAAACCGAAATACAATCAAAAGTTGATGCATGGAGTTACACAACGGCGCGATACATCGGTCCTTGTGCCGCAACTCTCTACTTCAAGCAGTTTATCGGCCATTAACCCTGTTGCGGATAGCTGATGCAAAGCTTCGGAGGTCGGCCATGCGCCACAGCCAGTCCATCGGCGTCCTCGCCAGCCAGTTCCTCGCCGCTCTCGCGGGTCCTGCGGCCGCCCAGATGTTCGACTGGGTCCCCGAAAGTCGCACAGGCGGAAAGCTGCTGCTGACCGGCGGGGTCTCGACGATCGAAGGATCGGGCGGCGGCGGCCTGGCGACCTGGGCCGTCACATCCGGATATGGAGCCGAAGACGGCATCGGCGGGAATGTCCACGCCACCTACGTCAATCTGCCCGACTACGAGCTGCGCTCGTGGGGGGCGGCGGCGTCCTTCTGGGACCGGGTCGAGGTCTCCGTGGCGCGCCAGGAGTTCGACACGGGCGCGACCGGAGCGCTTCTGGGTCTCGCGTCGGGCTTCACCTTCACCCAGGACATCGTGGGCGTGAAGATCAAGGTTCTGGGCGACGCCGTCTATGACCAGGACAGCTGGCTGCCGCAGGTGGCGGTGGGGGTGCAGCACAAGTCCAACGACCAGGGCGCGATCATCGCCGCCGTGGGCGGTCGGGACGACGAGGGGACCGAGGTCTATGTCGCCGCGACCAAGCTGTTCCTGGCGCAGTCGCTGCTGGTGTCGGGGGCCGTGCGCTGGACCGACGCCAACCAGACCGGCCTGCTGGGTTTCGGCGGCGATCGCAACGACGATGTCGAGCCCCAGTTCGAGGGTTCGGTCGGATACCTGCTGAACCGCAATCTGGTGGTCGGGGCCGAGTACCGGACCAAGCCGGACAATCTGGGATTCGCGAGCGAAGATGACTGGTTCGACGTCTATGCCGCCTACGCCCTGAACCGAAATCTGTCCGTCACCGCCGCCTATGTGGACCTGGGGTCGATCGCGACCTTTTCGGACCAGCGCGGCCTTTATCTTTCCCTCCAGGTCGGGTTCTGATCATGCGTTCGCTCATCCTCGCCGCCGCCGTCTTCGCCCTGCCGGTGACGGCCCTCGCCCAGGAGGCCGACGCGCCGCTGGACCTGCCGCCCGTGGTCATGTCGACCGAGCATCCCGGCGAGATCGCGGTCGAACCCTATGAGCGGTCCAACGCCCATGCGGGGGCCACGCCGTTCGAGGGCACGGCGATGCTGGAGGCGTTTCACGGCATCGAGGGCATCGGCCGCGTGGTCGACGCCACGATCGACCTGTCGATCGAGGACCCGCGCATCGCGGGCACCTTTGTCAGCCACGACATGGTTCGATTGCGCCGGGTGCTGAAGGAGCAGTTCGCCTACATTCTCGGCGCGCCCATCGATTATTCGGGCCGCGACATGGCGACCTCCCACCGGGACATCGGTCTTCAGGCCGCCGATCTGGGAGCCCTGGTCGAGAACCTGCAGATCGCCATGTCGCGCGAGGGCGTCGATTTCCGCGCTCAGAACCGCTTTCTGGCCAAGCTCGCCCCCATGAAGGACGACGTCGTCACCCGGTGATCCCGCAACGCAACAAAACGGTTGCGCATCGTCCGTGCTCCGGTCCACGCTGACCCCTTCAGCGACAGGAGCGACCGTCACGTTCGACGAAATGTCAGGCACGCCCGGATCGGCCACGGTCCGCAAGAGCTACCGGACCCTGGCCCGGTGGCTGGAGACGGCGCCGCCTGACCTGCTTCAGGCCCGGTCGCGCCAGGCCGAGCTGTTCTTTCGCCGGATGGGGGTGACCTTCGCCGTCTATGGCGACGTCGAGTCCAACGAGCGGCTGATCCCCTTTGACGTCGTGCCCCGCATCATCGGCGCGGCCGAATGGGACCTGTTGGAAAAGGGCCTGCGCCAGCGAGTGTCGGCGCTGAACGCCTTCCTGAAAGACATCTACGGCCCCCAGGAGTGCATCAAGGCCGAAATCATCCCGGCCGACCTGGTCCTGACCAATCCGCATTATCGGCCCGAGATGCAGGGTCGTCGCCCGCCCGGCGACATCTGGACCCACATCTGCGGCGTCGACCTGGTCCGCACGGGCGAAGACGGCTTCCTGGTGCTGGAGGACAACTGTCGCACGCCCAGCGGCGTCTCCTACATGCTGGAGAACCGCGAGATGATGATGCGCCTGTTCCCCGACCTGTTCGCCGAACACCGCATCCGCCCGGTCGAGACCTATACCGACATGCTGCTGGCGTCGCTCCGGGCCAGCGCGCCCGAGGACGCCGGGGCCGACCCGAACGTGGTCGTCCTGACGCCCGGCCCGTTCAACTCGGCCTACTACGAGCACAGCTTTCTGGCCGACAAGCTGGGGGTGGAGCTGGTCGAGGGCGGCGACCTGTTCGTCAACGACGACACCGTCTTCATGCGCACGACCGAGGGGCCCCAGAGGGTCGACGTCGTCTATCGTCGCGTCGACGACGACTGGATCGACCCCCTGACCTTCCGGCCGGATTCGACCGTCGGCGTTCCGGGCCTGATGAACGCCTATATGGCCGGCAACGTCACCCTGGCCAATGCGGTCGGGACGGGCGTGGCCGATGACAAGGCGGTCTATACCTATATGCCCGAGATCATCCGCTTCTTCTCGGGCGGCGATCCGATCCTGGGCAACGTCCCGACCTGGCGCTGTCGCGAGCCGGACGCGCTCAAGGAGGTTCTCGACAAACTGCCCGAGCTGGTCGTCAAGGAGGTCGGCGGATCCGGCGGCTACGGCATGCTGGTCGGCCCCGCCTCGACCAAGGCCGAGATCGAGGATTTCCGCAGGAAGCTGATCGCCGACCCCGACGACTTCATCGCCCAGCCCACGCTGTCGCTGTCGACCGCCCCGACCCTGTGCGGGACCGAACTGCAGTCGCGCCACGTCGATCTGAGGCCCTTCGTCCTGTCCAGCCCGGCGGGCGTGCGGGTCGCGCCGGGCGGCCTGACGCGGGTGGCGCTGAAGGCCGGGTCGCTGGTGGTGAACTCCAGCCAGGGCGGCGGGACCAAGGACACCTGGGTGCTGGACGACTGATGCTGAGCCGTACCGCAGAGAGCCTGTACTGGACCGGCCGCTACATGGAGCGCGCGGATTTCCTGGCGCGCATCCTGGAGGCCGCCGTGCGTCTGGCGGCCTTGCCCGCGCGCGACGGGGCGGCGGCGACCGCCTGGGCCAGCGCCATCGCCTCGGCGGGGGTGTCGCGCCAGTTCGCGGCCACGGCCCGCACGCCGTCCGAGAAGTCGGTGCGAGAATATCTGGCCTTCGCGCCGGACAACCCCAGTTCCATCCGCGCCTGCATCAACGCCGCCCGCACCAACGCCCGCTCGGTCCGCACCGCCCTGACCATCGAGTTGTGGGAGGCGATCAACGGGGCCTGGAACGGGCTGAACGACTTCGGCGAACCGACCAAGCGCGACGACTTCATCCGCTATCTGGAATGGGTCAAGGGCGTCAGCCTGGCGGTCGAGGGCGCCTCGTCGCGGACGATGCTGCGGAACGACGCCTACTGGTTCCTGCGGCTGGGCGGGGCGATCGAGCGAGCCGACAACACCGCCCGACTGCTGGACGTGAAGTATCACCTGCTGCTGCCGGCCGGAGAGAGGGTCGGCGGACAGCTCGACTATTTCCAGTGGACGACGCTTTTGCGGGAGGTCTCGGCCCTGACGGCCTATCGCTGGGTGTATCGCGAAAGCGTGCGGCCCTGGCTGGTGGCCGATCTGCTGGTGCTCAACCGCCAGATGCCGCGGTCGCTGGCCAGTTGTCAGGCCATGATCGTCAGCTATCTGGAAAAGCTGGCGGCCGACTACGGTCGGCGCGGCCCGGCCCAGCGCCTGGCCTCGGCGCGGCTGACCCAGTTCAACGAAGCCAGGATCGAGGACATCTTCCAGTCGGGCCTGCACGAATACATCCTGAGCTTTCTCAGCGAGAACAACAGCCTGGCCAGCGCCATCCACGACCAGTACCTCGTCTGAACCATGCGCATCCGGATCGATCACGAGACCCGATACGCCTACGACCGTGCCGCGCGGTTCATCGTCCAGGTCCTGCGCCTGACGCCGCGCTCGGCCGAGGGCCAGCAGGTGCGGGACTGGCGCATCGAGACCGACGTCGACGCGCGCATCCGCCGGACCGAGGACGCCTTCGGCAACGTCGTCCACACCCTCTACACCGAGCGACCGACCAGCGGCCTGATGGTGCGGGTTACGGGCGAGGTCGCCACCGTCGACACCGGGGGCGTTCTGAAGGGCGCGCCCGAGCGTCTGTCGCCGCTCGTTTTCCTGCGCGACACGACCCTGACCCATGCGGACGCCGCGCTGCGCGATCTGGCCGGGCGCGTGGGGCCGGGCGACGACCTGACCCGCCTGCACAGCCTGATGGGTCTGATCCACGCCGAGGTCGCCTTCATGGTCGGGGCCACCACGGTCGACCACACCGCCGCCGACGCCTGGGCCCAGCGCCAGGGCGTGTGCCAGGACCACGCCCAGATATTCATCGCCTGCGCCCGTCGCCTCGGTATCCCCGCCCGCTATGTGTCGGGCCACCTTCACCGCACCGACGGCATCATCGACCAGGAAGCGTCGCACGCGTGGGCGGAAGGGTTCGTCGCGGGACTGGGTTGGGTCGGCTTCGATCCGGCCAACGGGGTCTGTCCGACAGAACACTATGTGCGGGTGGCCAATGGGCTGGACGCTTTGGGCGCCGCCCCGATCCGGGGCACCAGCTACGGCGGGGGCGGCGAGAGCATGACCGTGGCCCTGCGTGTGCGCCACATGCAACAGACCCAGCAGCAACAGCAGCGCCAGGGCTGGTCATGAACACGACGGGGGTCGTTCGTTCATCCGAATCTGTTAGCGTTGATGTTCCATTTGCGTGGGATGCCGGGTCGGGGCCCGGTCGTTCGATATGACCTACTGCGTCGGGATGCTGGTGAACGAGGGTCTGGCGATGATCGCCGACACCCGCACGAACGCCGGCGTGGACAACATCTCCTCCTACAAGAAGCTGCACGTCACCGAGGTGCCGGGCGAGCGGGTGATCGCCATCGCCACGGCGGGCAATCTGTCCGTCACCCAGATGGCCCTCTCGCAGGTGTCCAAAGGTATCAAGATGCCGGGCAGCGAGGAACTTGAAACACTCGAGACCGCGCCCAGCCTGTTTCGCGCGGCCCAGATCTGTGGCCAGGCCCTGCAGCAGGTCCGCGCCGACATCTCGCCCTCGCCGGAAGCCGACGCCCTCAGGCTCAACGCCAGCATGCTTCTGGGCGGTCAGGTCAAGGGCGGCCAGCTGCGGCTGTATCTGATCTATTCGCTCGGCAACTTCATCGAGTGCGGCCCCGACACGCCCTATATGCAGATCGGCGAACTGAAGTACGGCAAGCCCATTCTGGACCGGGCCCTGCGTCCCGACACGCCGATGTCCGAGGCGGTCAAGCTGGGACTGATCAGCTTCGACTCGACCATCCGCTCCAACATCGCCGTCGGTCCGCCGTTCGACATGATCGTCATCCCGCGCGATGGCCTGCACGGCGATCAGCGACGGATCGAGGCGGACGATCCCTATTTCCGGGACCTGGGCCGTCGCTGGTCCGAGGCGCTCGCGGACGCGCATCGCGCCATGCCGCCCCCTCCCTGGCTGGAAGAGCAGGCCCCCAGCCGGCCCAGCATCTCGGTCGTCGGCTAGTAGCCGCCCGCCCGGGCGATGCGCTCGGCGTGGAAGCCCGCGTCGCCCAGCAGTTCGTTGAGAACCCGAACCCGCTTCATGAACAGGCCGACGTCGTATTCGTCGGTCATGCCGACACCGCCGTGCATCTGGACCGCTTCCTGCACCGCCAGTTCGGCGACGCGGCCGGCCTTGGCCTTGGCGACCGAGACGGCGAGATCGGCCTTGTCCGCCCCGGCGTCGAGCCGCTGAAGCGCGGCCAGCACGGCCGCCTTGGCGATCTCCAGCTCTGAGAACAGATGGGCGGCGCGGTGCTGCAGCGCCTGGAATTCGCCGATCGCCTTGCCGAACTGCTTGCGGGTGCGAAGGTATTCGACCGTGCTCAGGAAGGCCTGATCGCCCGCCCCGATCAGGCTGGCGGCAACGCAGGCCCGGCCGAGGTTCAGCGCCCCCTCCAGCGCCGCCTCGCCCCCGTCGAGCGCGCCGATCACGGCGTCCGCATCGACCTGGACGTCGGTCAGGGTGACCCGGGCGGCGTTGTGGGCGTCGACCATGACGGTGCGCTCGATCTCGACGCCGGTGGTCCTGGTGTCGATCAGGAACAGGGTGGTGCCGCCCTCGGTCTTTGCCGCCACGATCAGGGCGTCGGCGATGTGGCCGTCCAGCACGAAGCCCTTGGCCCCGTTCAGCTTGAAGCCGTTGCCGCTGCGCTCCGCCGTCGTGGTGATGCGCGACGGCTGGTGCTTCGGGCCTTCATCGACGGCGAGCGACAGGATGGCCCCGCCCGCGGCGATCCTCGGCAGCCAGGCGGACTGCTGGTCGGCGGATCCGGCGTCGGACAGGACGCGGGCGGAGAGAACGCTCGATCCGAAGAAGGGGCTGGGCGTCAGGGTGCGCCCCAGGGCCTCGGCCACCACCCCCGCCTCGACCGCGCCGAGGCCCGAGCCGCCGTGGTCTTCCGAGATGATGACGCCCGCGAACCCCATCGCCCCGAATGCCCGCCACAGGTCGCGTGAGACGCCGTCGGCATCCTTGGAGTCACGCAGATGGCGCAGGTGAGAGATAGGCGCGTGCTCGGCCAGGAAGCCGTCGGCGGCGTCCTTCAGCATCGTCTGTTCTTCGGTCAGGATCAGGGGCATGTCGGTCTCCGGTCGGTGGGGCGGCCAGAACCCCTCCACCACTTCGTGGTCCCCCTCCCCATCACCAAGCGGCGACGGGGAGGAGACATTGCGGCAATCGTCTCCTCCCTGTTCGCGCAGCGAATGGGGAGGTGGCAGCGAGCGCTTGCGAGCTGACAGAGGGGCTTTACGCCCCCGGCAGTTGCAGCAAATGCTTGGCGATGATGTTCAGCTGGACCTCCGAGGTCCCGCCCTCGATCGAGTTCGCCTTCGTCCGCAGCCAGTCGCGGGCGGCGGTGCCCTTTCTGGACCGGTCGCTTTCCCACTCCAGGGCGTCCGAGCCGCCCGCCGCCATGGCCAGTTCGTGGCGGCGCTTGTTCAGCTCCGAGCCGTAGTATTTCAGCATGGAGGCGATGGCGGGTGACACCTGCTTGGCCTTCACCTGATCCCCGACCCGCTCCATCGACAGACGGAAGGCGGCGACGTCGATTTCCAGCTCGGCGATCTTCGCGCGCAGCATCGGCTCGTCCAGACGGCCGCTTTCGTCCAGCCCGAGCGAGTCAACCGCGACCTGACCCATCGGCCGGCCCATGTCGCCCATGGCCCCGATCATGGTGCGCTCGTGCGCCAGCAGCGCCTTGGCCACGTCCCAGCCGCGGTTCAGCGTGCCGACCAGGTTCTCCTTCTCGACCCGCACGTCGTCGAAGAAGGTCTCGCAGAAGGGCGACTTGCCGCTGATCAGGGTGATCGGCCGGGTGGTCACGCCCGGCGTGGCCATGTCGAAAAGGACGAAACTGATGCCCAGGTGCTTGGGGGCGTTCGGGTCGGTGCGGACCAGGCAGAAGATCCAGTCGGCCTGATCGGCGTAGGAGGTCCAGACCTTCTGGCCATTGACGATCCAGTGGTCGCCCCGGTCCTCGGCGCGAGTCTGCAGGCCCGCCAGGTCCGAGCCCGCGCCGGGTTCGGAATAGCCCTGGCACCAGCGGATCTCGCCGCGCACGATCTCGGGCAGGAAGCGCTTCTTCTGGTCCTCGGTGCCGAACTGCAGCAGCGCCGGGCCCAGCATCCAGATGCCGAAGGACGACAGCGGCGACTGGGCGTCGATGCGGCGCATCTCGCTGGCCAGCACCTTGGCCTGTTCGCGGCTCAGGCCCCCTCCGCCGTATTCGGTCGGCCACTCAGGCGCGGTCCAGCCGCGCTCGCCCATGACCTGCATCCAGCGCCTGTGGGCCGGTGTCTTGAAGGTGGCGTTGCGCCCGCCCCAGACGCGGTCCTCGTCGTTGTCCAGCGGCCCGCGGCACTCGGCCGGGCAGTTCGCCTCCAGCCAGGCGCGCGTCTCGGCGCGGAAGGTCTCCAGATCGGTCATGCGTGTTCCCCGCGTTTCCTCTGGCAAGGAATCTAGCAGGGTTTCACGCCTGACGTAGCGTCATCTCCCTCCCCCGCAGGGGGAGGGCAGGTCGCGAAGCGACCGGGTGGGGGCGGCAAGGCGACACACAGGCGATGTCGAGTATGGCCCGCCTTGCCGCCCCCACCCGGTCTCCGCTTCGCTCCGACCACCCTCCCCGTGCCGGGGAGGGAGGGGTTATTTCGTCGGCAGGAACGGCGAGAAGGTGATGACGGTGAAGGTGTCGCGGATGTGCGGCCGGGTCTGGACCGACTTCGTCACGAAGGTGCCGATGTCCATCTCCCTGGGAAGCTGGAACTTGGCCAGCAGGTCGTACTGGCCCGAGGTCGAATAGACCTCCGAGACGTGTTCGACATTGTCCACGACGTCGGCGGCGACATCGTTGGCGTGGCCCAGCTCGCATTTGATGAAGACGAAGATGGCGGTCATCATGGCCAAAGGCTCCCGGCGGTTCGGCAGCTTGGTAGCGGATGCGCGCGTGAGCGATAAGCCCCTCTCGGACCAAGAGCTCGAGGTCCAGTACGACAACCGCGGGGCCGTGCCCGACCACCCCGCCCTGATGGCCGAGTGGAAGCGCCAGGCCGAGGCCGCGCGCGTCGCCCATCCTCCGACCCTGCTGCCCTATGGTCCAGGCGAGCGCGAGGTAATGGACCTGTTCGAGGCGGGACCCGATGCGCCGGTCGCGGTCTTTCTCCATGGCGGCTACTGGCAGGCACTGGACAAGGACTGGTTCAGCGGCCTCGCCCTGGCTCTGCTGGCTCATGGCGTGTCCCTGGCCGTGCCGTCCTATGACCTGTGTCCCGCCGTGCCGCTGTCGCGGATCGTCATGCAGATGCGCGAGGCGACCGATCTGATCCGGGCGCGCACGGGCAGGCGACCCATGGTGTTCGGTCATTCAGCGGGTGGCCATCTGGCCGCTTGCCTGCTCAGCGAGGGACGCGCGTCGGCCGCCGTCGCCATCTCCGGCGTGTTCGACCTTCGGCCCTTGGTGCCGACCTCGATCAACCGGGCGCTGGGTCTGAATGTCCTGACGGCGGCGGCCCTGTCGCCCATCCTGTGGCCGGCCCCCAACGGCGGCGCGCCCGGCGGCACGGTGCTGGACTGCGTCGTCGGGGCCGAGGAGACCGCCGAGTTCGTCCGTCAGTCCCGCGACATGGCCGCCGCCTGGGCAGGGCGAGGCGCCGAAACGCGCTTTGAGGCCTTAGCGGGATTGAACCATTTCACGGTGCTGTCGCCCCTGACCGATCCAGACAGCGACCTGGTCAGACGCATCGTCGACCTGACAAAGGGCTGACGCCTCTCGCAATCGCGAAGGGCAAACGCCACTATAGGCTCCGGGCAGATCGGAACGACGGGGCGAACATGGCGGAACCGACGGGAATGGGGCTGGGGCACGCTGTCGCGCTGCTGGCCGCGGCGGTGGTCGCCGTGCCGTTGTTCAAGCGGTTCGGACTGGGGGCCGTCCTGGGCTATCTGGCGGCCGGCCTGATCATCGGCCCCTTCGGGGTCGGGATGATCCAGGACGCGGAGTCCATATTGCACGTCGCCGAACTGGGCGTCGTCATGTTCCTGTTCCTCATCGGGCTGGAGATGCGGCCCGCGCGTCTGTGGAGCCTGAGGAAGGACATCTTCGGCTTGGGCGCGCTTCAGGTCGCGATCTGCGCCACCCTGCTGACCGCCGCCGTCGCCGCCTTCGGCCAGCCCTGGTATGTCGCCCTGATCATAGGCTCCGGCTTCGCCCTGTCGTCGACCGCCATCGTCATGCAGCTGCTGGAGGAGCGCAACGAGAACAACGAGGCGGACGGCCAGCGTGTCGTCTCGATCCTGTTGTTCGAGGACCTGGCCATCGTGCCCCTGCTCGCCATGGTGGCGGTGCTGGCGGGTCTGTTCGGCACGACCATCGAGAACCCTCAGCCGATCTGGATGACCATCGGCTTCGCCGTGGCTGCGGTGGCCGCCGTCTATGTGATCGGGCGATGGGCGCTGAACCCGGCGTTCCGGCTGCTGGCGCGCTATGGCGGTCGCGAGGTGATGACGGCGGGCGCGCTGCTGGTCGTTCTGGGGGCGGCCTGGGCCATGGACCTGGGCGGGCTGTCGATGGCCATGGGTGCCTTCCTGGCGGGCGTGCTGCTGTCGGAATCGACCTTCCGCAACCAGCTGGAAGCGGACGTTGAGCCCTTCCGGGGCATCCTTTTGGGGCTGTTCTTCCTCAGCGTCGGAATGTCGCTGGACCTCGGCGTGGTCGCGGTCGACTGGCCGATCGTCCTGGCGGCGGTGGTCGCCTCCATGACAGCCAAGATGGCGGGGGTGTACGGCGTCGCCCGGATCATGAAGGCCCCCCACCACGAGGCCATCAAGCGCGCGGCCTTGATGGGAGAAGGCGGCGAGTTCGCTTTCGTCCTGTACGCCGCCGCCCTGGCCGGGGGCCTGTTCGACCCGCGCACCGCCGCCATCGCCTCGGCCGTGGTCATCGTGTCGATGGCCCTGACGCCCGTCCGCATGTTGATCGTCGATCGGCTGAGGTCGCGTGAGGCGGTCTCGCTGGATGGCGTCGAGCACGCGCGCGATCTGAAGGAGCGGGTCCTGATCATCGGCTTCGGCCGCTTCGCCCAGGTGGTATCCCAGCCCCTGCTGGCGCGCGACGTGGACGTCTCGATCGTCGACATCGACGTCGACATGATCAAGGCGGCGGGCAATTTCGGCTTCAAGGTCTATTACGGCGACGGCCAGAGGCTGGACGTTCTGCGGGCCTCCGGGGCAGCCGAGGCGGAAACCATTCTGGTCTGTGTCGACAAGCCCGAGGCCGCGGACCGCATTGTTGAGATCGTCAAGGCCGAGTTCCCCCTGACCAAGCTGTTCGTGCGCGCCTATGACCGCGGTCACTCGATCCGGCTGATCGAGGCCGGCGTCGAGTATCACATCCGCGAGACGTTCGAATCCGCGCTGAAGTTCGGCGAGCAGGTCCTGATCGACCTGGGGTTCCACGCCGGGGACGTGGCCGAAACGATCGAGGACGTGCGCCGCCGCGACGCCGAACGGCTGACGCTGCAGGTCACCGGTGGCCTGACCGCCGGACGCGGCCTGATGCGCGGCAATGCCGTGACGCCGACGCCGGAGCCTTACGTCAAGCCGCGCCGCGAGGGTCAGGCCTTGAACGAGGAGGCGGCCGAAGCGCTGGACGAGGAACCGGCCCGCGAAACGGTCTGAGGCATACCGGCAACACTCGGCCACCGACGCTCTCCGTTTCCGTCCGAACGCGGAACGCGGGTTCGGGGTTGGTCATTGTGGAGCCTCAGAGAGGTTCGCCATGTCCCCCAAGTCCACCAGCAAGCCCGACCTGCGGCTCGTCGCCGAGTCGGAGGTCTATGATCTGATGAAGCCCCCGGCCACCACGGCCGAGCGGGTCAAACGCCTGCAGCAGGAGGCGCGGGCCCTGGCGCTGGAAGAGGTCGAAGGGCTGGAACGGCTGCTGGCCGAAGCCGCAGCCAAGGCGCGCGAGATCGCCGAGGGCGGCGACGCCTATCCGGTCGGCGCGCGCGAGATCGCTTCCCGCCTCGCCGAAGACCTGCCGATGAAGGCCGAGACCATCAAGGCGATCGTGTCTCGCTCGCACTGATTCGACGCATCCGGATTCCCCCGTTAACCGTATTATGCACGGGCCCGACGCTGGGAGTCGGGCGGGGAGGCAATCATGACAAACGCACAGTTCGCGGTCGTTCGTCCGACGTTTGAAACCGAGGAGAGCGCGTCGTCTCACGGCGACCGGGTCCGTGCGCTGCAGGCTGAGACCCTGGCGGTGACCCATGACCACATCACGGCTCTGGCCGAGGCCATCGAGCGCATGACGGTGCTGGCCGACGAGATCGCCGTCGGCGGCGCGACCTATCCGCAATCGGTCAAGGACATCGCCCGCCGCCTGAGCCAGGAGGCGCCAGTCGCCAGTCGGACGCTACGCGCGACCCTCACGCGCTTCTGACCCGGCGACCGCCCCGGCCGAGCGCCGCCGGATGCGGTTGGCGAGCCGGAACAGCAGCACCGCCAGCACGATCATCACGACCGGCACCAGGATCGGCGCAAGGAAGGCCAGGACCACCATAAGGAAGCTGAGCAGGTCCTCGATCAGTGACAGGATCGGATTGCCGATGCCGCCCGTGGTCGCCGTGGACGTCAGCCGGGCTCCGCCCTGTGCCGCGTTGAAGGCCATGGCCGCCGGGGCCCCGACGATCACGCCCGCGATGGCCGCCGTGGTCGGGTCGACACCGGCGAAGACGCTGCCGGCCGCGACCGCCCCCGCCACCGGCCGGGTGAAGGCCCCCAATACGTTCAGGCCGTGATCGACCACGGGGATCTTGTCGCCGGTGAACTCCACCACTGCGGCGGTTCCCAGGGCGGCGATGGCGGGCCAGTCGGCCAGCCATGCCATCCGGTCGTTCAGCTCGATGCCGAACAGCCCGAAATGCGCCGCCAGCGACAGCATCAGCAGCGGCAGGAAGGTCCTGAGACCCGTCGCCGACGCCAGGCCCAGACCCAGCAGCGCGGGCAGAATCCAGGTCTGGAAAGGCCCTGCCGCCTCGGTCAGGCCGTTCACCTCGATCGGTCCCATCGTGGTCTCCCCGGTGTCGTCTCTCGCATATGATACACTGAACCGCTCGCGGGCTCCGGATGGCTTTCAGGGCGGCTAGGCCAGCACATCCGCCTGTTCGTGGTGGCGCCGGAACCAGGCGACGGCGTATCCGCAGATCGGGATAAGCCGCGTGCCCTCGCGCCGCGCGTGGTCGGCCAGGCTCTGCATGAACTGGCCCGACGCCCCCGTGCCGCGCAGTTCCGGCTCGGCCTCGACGTGCAGGATGGCGCGCGCGTCGCCCCGCGTCGCGTAGTCGGCCCAGACGCAGCGCAGCGTGCCGTCAGCGTCGGCGAACCCCTGTTCGTAACGATGCCTGGCCGTGACGTCGCGAAAGTCGCTCATGCGGATTGTCCCTGGGTGTGAGCCTTCGACAACCCCGGGACCCTTCCGCCGTTCCGTATGGCGACGCGCGGTCGCAGCCGTCGGCGATCAGGCCGGGCGGTCCTGCAACAGGTTGATGATGCCCAGCACGCTCTTCACCGTGAACCAGACGCTGAGCAGGAACCAGAGAAGCAGGAACACCAGCAGGAAGGGGATGCCGATCAGCACGATGGAGGCGACGGCGCTGACCGCGATCAGGACCCACAGGGCGATGGTCCACCAGAAGACCGACCAGAACAGCGCGATCTGGGCGTCCATGTGCTGGCGCGCGACGCCGGTGGCCGACCCCCGCGCGGCATAGGCGACGACGAGGCCGACCAGAACGAGCACATTGGCCGATGGGATCGACAGGACATACAGACCCCAGGCGATCAGGGCGGCGGGCTTGCCCTCGCTGTCGAGGCCGGACTGCAGGCGGGGCTGGGGGGTGTCGGTCATGGGTCGCTCCGGATCAGATTAGCCAGCCGCGCGGGTTGGGCATGGCGCGCCCGGCCTTCAGCTTCAAAACGCCCGCGGCCCCCCGAAGGATCAACCAGACCGCCAGGGCGAACAGAACGAAGACGCCCAGTCCGACCACCACCAGGATGGCGCCGGCGAGGGCCACGACCCCTCCTGCCCAAAGTGTGCGTTGCTGGAACACGAAATGGCTGGCGGCGACGTCGCCGGCGGGGCCCGCTCGGCCGGTGACGGCCAGCAGCGCAATGACCGCCGAAACGCCCAGGGTCGGCACGGCAAACAGGATCAGGGCGTAGACGGAGTAGAGGCCGCTGGTGCCCTCGATCTCGGCGGGGGCGTCGCGTCGGGCTCCGAATCCGGCATAGGCGGCGGGCTGCGGCGTCTCGCGTGCCCAGGCGGGGGTCGGATCGACCGCGGGCTGCGCGGGGTGGGGCTCAGGGGCCGGGAATAGCTCGGGTTCAGGCTCGGGTTCGGGCGGCATCGACGCGACGGGAGGCGTCACCTCGCGCGGTCGACCGGCCAGGGACGCCGGCGAGGCGAAGCCCACGGCCTCGTCCATGTCGGGCTCTGGCTGCGCGGCGTCTGGCGCTTTCGGATCGCCGGGTTCGGCCATCGGGGCTCCTCGAAGGTCAGGGTGCGACAATGGCGGGCGGGCCAACGTGAGGCAAGCCGTGGCTTAGGGTGTCAGGTCGTTGATCGACAGGTCGGGGCGGTCCATCCAGCCCCCCGCCATCCAGCCGCGCTCGGCCGCGCTGAGGGTCTCGCCCACCACGATGGTGTTGGTCGGCGTCTCTTCCAGCGCCAGTTCGATGCAACGATAGGCCGAGTTTTCGGCCGTCAGGATCGCGTCGATCTTGCGCCGCAGGGCGATGGCGAAGGCCTCGGTCGTCGGATCGCCCTCGAAGACCATGATCTGGCCCAGGCGATGCGGCTCGTGCGTGCGGAACCAGTCCAGCAGGGGGTCGGCCGCCCCGACCTGAAACGCATGATCGACCGCCCCGTCGATGAAACCGTGCCAGCGCGTCTTCAGGCTCTCGAACGAGGCGACATAGTTCGAGCCGCCGAAGTCCATCTGCGCGTCGGTGGCCAGGGTCACGGTGACGAACTCGTTGTGGCCGTGCGGCACGGCGCAGCGCGATCCCGCATCCGCCAGCAGGCGGTGGGCCATGGAAAATCGGCGGGTGAAACGGACCTGGGGCATTTGCGGGCGCTATGTCGGCCTTCGAACCCCGAATGGCAAGGTCAGTGAAAGTCGCGCGACCCGGGCAAGACCCGCACGTCGCGCGGATGGCGGCGCCGCGACGGCGCATGGGCCGAGCCCGGCGCGGTCTGGGCCGACAGGTCGCCCAGCATCGGCGTCCAGTCGATCAGGTCCTCGACCACCAGATGGGTCACCCCTTCTTCGGACCGTTGCACGCGCCCGGTGGCCAGCACCATGCGCGCGCCCATGGCGATGGGTCTCAGCCGTTCGAACACATCGGGCCAGACCACCAGATTGGCGACCGCCGTCTCGTCCTCGAGCGTCAGGAACACCACCCCCTTGGCCGAGCCCGGCCGCTGGCGCACCAGGACGACACCGCCGATGGTGACGCGGCGGTTGTCCCTGGCCGACCGATAGGCCTCCGCCGTGATCGCCCCGGCCTGGGTCAGCCGCTCGCGTAGATAGGCGACCGGGTGGCCCTTCAGCGACAGGCGGATGGACTGATAGTCGCCGACGACCTCTTCCGCCTCGGTCAGGCGGGGCAGGGCGGCGGGGGGCGATCCGTCCGCCTCGTCCAGCCCCATGGCCTCGAACAGGGGGGCGCTGGACGCCAGGGGCGCGCCCTTGGCCGCCCACATGCTCTGGCGCCGCGACAGGTCCAGAGAGCCATAGGCGTCGGCCTCCGCCAGCCGGTCCAACGCCGCGGGCGGCAGGGCGGCGCGGCGGCGCAGATCCTCCAGATCGCGGAACGGGGCGGCGGTGCGCGCCGCGACGATGGCCTCGGCCCAGGTCTCGCGGAAACCGTCGATGGAGCGCATTCCCAACCGCAGGGCGTGCCGCGCCTCGCCCGGCCGGTGTTCCAGATGGGCGTCCCAGCCGCTGGTGTTGACGTCGGGGTGGCGTACCTCGACCCTGTGCTCGATCGCGTCGCGGACCAGCTGGGCCGGGGCGTAGAAGCCCATCGGCTGGCTGTTCAGCAGCGAGGCGGTGAACACGTCGGGATAGAAGCATTTCACCCAGGACGAGATGTAGACGAGGTGGGCGAATGAGCAGGCGTGGCTCTCTGGAAAGCCGTATTCGCCGAATCCCTTGATCTGGGCGAAACACCTCTGGGCGAACTCGGGATCATAGCCGCGCTCGATCATCCGCCCGACCATCATGGTCTCGTAATGGCCGATGGTGCCCATGTGGCGGAAGGTGGCCATGGCGCGGCGCAGGCCGTTCGCCTCGTTGCCGGTGAACCTGGCCGCATCCATGGCGATGCGCATGGCCTGTTCCTGAAACAGGGGCACGCCCAGGGTCTTGTGCAGGATCAGCCGCAGCTCGTCGGGACTGCCGTGCTCGGCCGCCGGATGCGGATAGTCGATGTCGAAGGGGACACCCGCCGCCTCCGCCGCCCTCCGCTCGGCCCGGCGCTTCAGATAGGGATGGACCATGTCGCCCTGGATCGGACCGGGCCGCACGATCGCCACCTGGACCACCAGGTCGTAGAACACGCGGGGCCTCAGGCGCGGCAGCATCGCCATCTGGGCCCGGCTCTCGACCTGGAAGACGCCGAGCGAGTCGCCCTGGCACAGCATGTCGTAGACGGCGGGCACCTCGCGCGGGACCGTGGCCAGGGTCAGGGCCCGGCCATAGTCCGCCTCGATCATGCGAAACGCCCGCTTCAGCGCCGTCAGCATGCCCAGGGCCAGGACATCGACCTTCATCAGCTTCAGATGGTCGATGTCGTCCTTGTCCCATTCGATGAAGGTCCGGTCCGCCATGGCCGCATTGCCGATGGGCACGATCTCGCAAAGCGGCTCCTGGCTCAGCACGAAGCCGCCGACATGCTGGGACAGATGGCGGGGGAACTGGATCAGCTCGGCGGTCAGATCCAGCGCCAGCTTCATGCGCGGATCGTCGCGGCGGACGCCGGCCCGGTCGACGTGTTCGTCCTTCACCTCGGCCCCGTAGGAGCCCCAGACGGTGTCGGCCAGACGCGCCGTCACGTCCTCGGTCAGGCCCAGGGCCTTGCCCACGTCGCGAATGGCCGAGCGTGGCCGATAGTGAATGATTGTGGCGACGATGCCGGCCCGGTCGCGGCCATAGCGGCGATAGACATACTGCATCACCTCCTCGCGCCGCTCGTGCTCGAAATCGACGTCGATGTCGGGCGGCTCGGAGCGTTCGGACGAGATGAACCGCTCGATCAGCATGTCCTGAGAGGTCGGATCGACGTTGGTGACGCCCAGGCAGAAGCAGATGACCGAGTTGGCCGCCGATCCCCGGCCCTGGCACAGGATGTCGCGATCGGGATGCCGGGCCCAGGCGACGATGTCGTTCACGGTCAGGAAATAGGGGGCGTAGTTCAGCTCCCGCACCAGCCTCAGTTCCTTGACGATGGTCTGGCGCACCTTGGCCGACACGCCGTCGGGAAAGGCCCGCCGCGCGCCCTGGAACGTCAGCCGGATCAGCCACCGCTGGGGCGACCAGCCGGCGGGCACAGGTTCGTCCGGGTACTGATAACTGAGCTCGCGCAAAGAGAAGGTGCAGGCGCGCGCCACCTCCATGGTCCGCTCCAGCGCCGCCTCGTGGCCCCGGAACAGGCGCGCCATCTGCCTGGGCGGTTTCAGATGGCGTTCGGCATTGGCCTGGAGCCGCAGGGCGGCCGCGTCGATGGTGGTCTTCTCGCGGATGCAGGTCAGGACGTCCTGCAGCATGCGCCGCTCGGGGTGGTGATACAGGACCGCATTGGTCGCGATCAGGGGCGCGCCCGTCCGCTCGGCCAAGGCCGCCAGCCGATTCAGCCGCGCCCGGTCGCCCCCGCGCCACAGGGGCTGGGCGGCCAGATACAGGGTGTCGGGCCAGGCGGTGCGCCAGGCCCGCAGCCGGGCCTCGAAGGTGGCGTCGGGCACGTCGGGCGCGACGGCGAGGGCGATCATGCCCTGTCCAAAGGATGCCGCCTGATCGAAGGTCAGGCGGGTCTCGCCCTTGGTGATGCGGTCTTCTGTGTCCGAGGGCGCGTCCGGCGTCTCCTCCTCGTTCGGTCGCACTCCCCTATCGTCATCCTCCGACTTGATCGGAGGATCGGACGTCGTGACGAGGCGAAGGTAGGGGTGGGGCAAGGGCCGTGGGTCATCCCCTCGGCTCAGCGGCGGACGGTCTGATCCTCCGATCAAGTCGGAGGATGACGGAGGGGGGGAAGCAGACGGGGGGGAGATCTCCACCGGCACCGCCTCGCTCTTGCCCACCGTCAGCAGGCGGCAAAGGCGGCCGTAGGCGGCGCGATCTCGGGGAAAGACGATCAGCTCCGTCCCTTCCAGAAACCCCAGCCGCACCCCGACCACCAGGCGCACGTCGTTGTCCTCTGCCCCGATCAGGGCGCGGACCATCCCGGCCAGGGTGTTGCGATCCGCCACCCCCACGGCCGCCAGACCCAGGGCGCGCGCCTGCATCATCAGCTCGCCGGGGTGCGAGGCCCCCTCCAGGAAGCTGAAGTTGGTCATGGTGCCGAGCTCGGCGTAGTCGCCGGACCAGTCGGGATGGGGCCAACTCACGGGAACATCCCGTGCATCCACCACGACGGCGCGCGCTCGTCGGGGGCACCGGTGTATTCCGGCCCATAAAGCCCCTCGCGGAACAGCCAGTAGCGCAGGCCCTGGTCGTCCTCGATGCGGTAGTAATCGCGGGTGCGCGAGACGCGACTACCTGCGGACGGCCGCCACCATTCCGGCGACAGGCGCTCGGGCCCGTCGGCGCGCGAGACGCGGCGGGTCACGCGCCGCCAGGTGAAGCGGGCGGGCGCGCCGTCGGGCAGTTCGGCGATGGCCTCCACCGGTTCGGGCGGATCCAGCAGCATCAGCGGCCGGGCGCGGCCATGCTCCAGCGGGCCTTCGGGCGCGGGTGGGGCCTTGGCCAGCGCCGGTCGCCAGCGTTCGGCCCGCTCGGGCAGCCAGGATCCGGCGGGCGAGGCGACCCGCACGGCGTCCTCGCCCAGCCGCGCCGACAGCCGGTCGATCAGGGCGGCCAGACCTTCCGCCTGACGCGCGGCGGCCTCTTGCCCCATCTCGACCTGATGCGTGGCCAGGGCCTCGGCGACCTCGGCCGACAGCATCAGGGCGTCGATGCCGAAGCCGGGGTCGATGCGGTCGATGCCTGTTTCGCGGAACAGCCTCATCCAGACGGAAGACTCCCGGGAGGCGCGCCCCATGCGGACCGAGACCTCGGCCGCGCGGCCATCCACGCGAAAGGCGGTCAGGGTCAGGACCCGCGCGCCCTGGCCGTCCCGCTCCAGCGATCGGGACAGGGCCTCGGCGAGACCGGGCAGTCTTGCCTCGATCCCGGCGGTGTCGGTCAGGGGCTCGGCATAGGCCTCCCAGCCGCGATATTTCGCCGGGGCGCGCACGGGGATCAGGGCCTCCGCCGTCAGGCCCAGGGCCTGGTCCAGCCGCCGCACCAGACCGACCCCGTCGCCGTCGCGGAATCGGCGGGCCAGCCCGGCGCGGGGCATGGGATAGAGGTCGCCGATGGTCTTGAGCCCGAACCGGCGCGCCTGACGCAGGGTGGCGGGGTCGATCCGCAGGGCCTCGACGGGCAGAGGCGCGAGCAGGGCGCGGACGTCCTCGCCCGCGATCCGGGTGGCCGTGCCCCAGCGGGCCAGGGCCCACGCCGCGCCGGGCGTGGGAGCGATCGCCGCGCGCGCCCGGGCCCCGGCCTGGGCCAGCCGCCGCTCGATCTGGGCGATCAGAGCCGCCTCGCCGCCGAACAGATGGGCCGCGCCCGTGACGTCGAGGAACAGGCCCTCCAGCCCGCCCCCGGATGGATCGAGGCTGACCGAGGGCGACCACCGCTCGGCCCAGACGGCCAGCGCCTCCAGCGCCCTGGCATCGGCTTCCGGATCGGCGGGGCGGCAATCAAGATTCGGGATCATGGCGAGCGCATCGGCCTGGGTCTGGCCCCGCGACAGGCCCAGCCCCCGGGCGGCCGGGTTCAGGGCGTGGAGGATCGCCCCCCGCGCTGTCTTCAGGATCAAGGCGACAGGTTTCTCTTCCTCTCGCTCATCCCCGCGAAAGCGGGGACCCAGTGCCTTGAGCGATCGGTCTTTCGAGTTTGATGCTTCGCCAATCCCAGCCACCCTGTCCCCACGAAAGGACGGGGTTCCCGTTTGGCTGCTACGCGCCGCCCTTCGGGTCGCGGGGATGAGCGGAGACTTTTTTTCAGGCTGCGTGTGCCCGGCCGACCGGGCCATGACCGTGACCGGCCAGTCGATCAGCCAGACGGAGACGATGCGTCTCATCGTCCATCTCCAGCATCCAGACGCCGGGTCGCTCGCCCCGGCTGCGGGTCAGTTCGGCGCTCAGGCGCAGGGGTCCCGGCGCGCGGACATCGTCGGCGTCGCCTTCGCTGGCCACCGAGGCGACGCGCCAGCGCCGCCGCGCCGCCGAAAGGTCGCCCGTCCGGGTGCGCAACAGGACCCCCGCCGACCCGCCGTCGCGCGCGGCGAACTCCAGCCGCCGCGTCTGTGTCAGGTCCGCCCCGTCCACCGCCCCCAGCACCAGGGCCAGTCCCCCCGATCGCAGCGCCTGTTCCATGGCCCACAGGGCCTCGGCCTGGGTGCGGCCGATCATCAGCATCAGGTCGCGTCCCTCGCATAGACTTCGCCGGCCCGGGTCATAGGGACGGCCGTGCTCCTTGAGCCAGGCCCGCGTCACGGCCAGTCCGACCCCTCGCCGATCCTCCTGGCGCGCGCGGGCCAGGGCGAAGGCCAGGGTGGTGGCCATGTCGCGCGGACCCGCCGCGCACGTCTCTTCCAGCCCCGTCGACAGGTCGGTCAAGGGCGGCGGAACGGGGGATGACAGGGGCTCAATGGACGGGGTCATGGCGATCGGAAAGCTGGATGTTCATTATTTGTTCCAGCTTCGACCAGAGTCAAACGCGAATCGTCACGCTTGCTGAATCCCCACCGTCATCCTCGGACTTGATCCGAGGATCGGACTGTCCGTGACCTGGAAACAGGCATGACGCTGGATCCTGCCACGCATCTCCGCATGAGCCGTCCTGCATCCGATCCTCGGATCAGGTCCGAGGATGACGGGCCGGGTTTTCCTAGAGCATGATCGGTCAAGGTGGACGCACTGCGTGGGTCCGCCGAAAGCGTCAATCATGCTCTCGCTGAATCCTGGACCCTGATTCACGACATCAGCGGAATCGCGAAGCGATTCCCCCTCAGCCGATCAGGGTCTAGGCCGCCTGGGCCTGCTGCATTTCGGCCGGACGCCGCACGGGAATGTCGAAGCTGACGGTCGTGCCGGCGCCCGGCTCGCTCTCCATCAGCATCTGTCCACCGTGCAATTCGATCAGCGACTTGGTCAGGGCCAGGCCCAGTCCCGTGCCCTGGGTCGTCTTGGAATGCTGGCCCTCGACCTGTTCGAACGGCTGGGCCAGGCGGCTCAGGTCGTCGGCCGCGATGCCGATGCCGGTGTCGGATACCGCGATCCGCACCCGATCGAACTCCACCGCCTTGACCGAGACGGTGATCGAGCCGCCCTCGGGCGTGAACTTCACGGCGTTGGAGATCAGGTTCAGCATCACCTGTTTCAGCCCGCGATAGTCGGCCTCGACCTCAGGCAGATCGGCGGTCTCCAGCGTCAGCGACAGGCCCGAATCCTGAGCCTTTCCGCGCATCAGCCGGATGGCGTCCTCGCACACCTCGGTCAGATCGACCGGCTCGTAGTGCAGCGTCATCTTGCCGGCCTCGATCTTGGCCATGTCGAGAATGTCGTTGATCAGGCTGAGCAGGTGCTGTCCCGACTTCAGGATATCGCCCGCATAGCCCTTGTAGCGGGCGTCGCCCAGCGGGCCGAACATCTCGCCGGCCATGATCTCGGAGAAGCCGTTGATGGCGTTCAGCGGGGTGCGCAGTTCGTGGGACATATTGGCCAGGAACTCGGACTTGGCCTGGTTGGCGGCCTCGGCCCGCGTCATGGCGATTTCGTATTTGCGGGCCAGCAGGCTGAGCTTTTCCTGGCTGGTCTCCAGCTGGTCCACGGTGGCGCGCAGCGAGTTCGCCGCCTTCTGGCGCTCCAGCTCCTGACGGCGGATGGCGGTGACGTCGGCGGCCGTCACGACCGTCCCGCCGTCGCCGGTGAATCGCTCGCTGAGTTGCAGCACCCGGCCGTCGTGCAGTTCGACCTCGCGCGCGCCGGCCCGACCCTCGGCGGACGGCCGGTCCGCCTTGATCGCCAGCGCGGCGATGCGGTTCAGTTCGTCCTTGGCGGCCCCCTTCTTCAACGCGTCATCGGTGAAGCCGAAGGCGTCCTTGAACCCCGCGTTGGACAGGATCAGACGGCCGTTGCGGTCGAACAGGGCGAAGGCGTCGGTGACGCTCTCGATGCCATCGCGCAGCCGGTTCTCGGCGGACTGGGCCTGGGCCTTGGCGCGGCGAGCCTCCGTGATGTCCAGCGCCACCCCCATAATCATGGAAAAGCCGTTCTCTCCCCGCCGGCCCCGGGCCTGCCCCCGCGCGTCGATCCAGCGCGCGCCGCGTCCCTCCACCGGAACGGGGAAGGTGACCTCGAACGCGCCGAAGGTCGCGGCCTGCAGCAGGGCGTGCTGGACCAGCTCGCGATAGCGAGGATGAATGCGCTCCATCACCGTCTCGCTGGAGACCGTGCCACCTTCGGCGAGGCCAAGCAGTTCGGCCATGTAGTCGGACACGATGACCTCCTCGGCCTCGGTGTCCCACTCCCATACGCCACACCGCGCGGCCTCGACGGCGACGCGGAAGCGATGCTCGTTTTCGGCCCAGGCATTGGCGGCGCGATGCTGTCGCCATCGCTGCATCAGCGCCAGGCCCAGGACCAGCAGCCCCAGGCCCAAGGGCGCGACCAGGATCCACAGGTCGCTGATGACAGCGGCGGCCCCCGCGCTCTGCGGTCGCCAGGCCACGGCCTGGAGCCCCGAGGCACCGACGGGCGCGGCTATGGCCTCAATGGCGCGCTCGCTCGACAGTTCGACCTCAAGCGGTTTTCCCGCCGCGACCAGGATCGACAGGTCGATGCCCAGCCGGTCCTTGAGGTCCCGTTCGCCCTCAGCCGCCAGGACGCCATGGGCGGGCGACACGATCAGCAATCGACTCCGCGCCTCGACCGGGGTCGGCGTGCGCGAGACGATGTCCCCTGCAGGCGTTTCCAGACGGGTGATGACCGCCGATCGGTCAGCCGATGGGAGCGGGCCCGTCAGGTCGGGTGCGGTCATCGTCGCGAAGTCGTCCGGCGCGCCGCCCTGGACCGCGACGGCGGCGCCGGCGGCGTCCAGGACGGCGAAACCGCTGGCGGGCGCCAGACGCCGGGCGACCTCCACGGCGTCCAGCGGGCGGTCCGGACGGGCGTTCAGCGCCTGGGCGGCGGCGTCGAGCGACAGACGGGCCGTGGCCAGGTCAGCCTCCATTCGCGCCGCGCCCAGTTCAGCTTCGCGCGAAAGGGCCTGTTCGCGCAGCACCGCCGCCTCTCGCGCGGGCCGGGTGCTCTCGCGGGCGAACAGGACGACATAGAGGGCGAGGCCGAGGGTCAGCGCCAGCACGGTGATCCGAGCCCAGGACGGCAGGGCCGGAGCGGTGTCCGCAGCCCTTCGGCCCGGATGCTGGATGCGGCGCTCGCTGCCCCGCAAGGCGCTCTCCCGGACTGTTCGCGGCGACGCGACCCGGCGGACCGGATCGTACGCTGTGCGATTCGACGACGCCCCGGAATCTAGGCTGCGTCGCGGAATCCTGTCGAGGCTTGGTTAACGAAACCTGTTCAAGGGCTCAGGCGGCGACGCGCGCCTGTCGTGGGGCTGTCGGTGTCTGGGCGGCCGGAGGCTGGACCTCGCCGGAGGGTGTCAGGGTCTGGGTCACCGTCTTCAGGACATCGCGGGCCTCGCGTGCCAGGGCCAGAGTCTCCGGCGGGGCGTCTTCAGGGCTTTCAGAGACCGCGTCGACCAGCCTCTGGGCCAGGGCCATCAGCCGGGGCGCGGCGACCAGAAGCCGGGCCTGGAACTCGATCCGCTGGGGGTCGCGGTCGTATTCGGCACCCGGCACGCGCCAGCCGCCCCAGTCCGCCTGATCGGTGACAACGACGGGATAGGTACCGGGGTAGGGGTGGTGCGGCGTATCCTCGGCGGACTGCCACTTGTTGCGGGCCCGCAGCAGCCGCCAGCCGCCCAGATCCGCTCCGGCCTCGTCCTCCGCCGGCAGCATGAGTTCGGAGCTCTGGAACTCGCGTCCCAGGCCGACGTCATAGGTCACCCGCACCGGCTCGTCGAAGCCCTTGGCCCAGACCGGCTGGACCTTTTCGACATGGGCCCAGGCTCCGACGCACTCGACCCAGACCTTCTGGCCCTTCTGGTATTGCGCGCGCGCCATCGAGACCCTCGTGATTGGACCCCCCATCCTTGCGGACGGCGCGTTGACACCGGGTTCGCGGACAGGGTGAAGACGGATTAACCGTCTGCTCGCGCGTTCAGCGTGTCGTCGCGCGGTTGTGAAGCCTGGCCGTTCATCTCGCTGAACGCCGGACAACGGCGGCCTCAGAGGCCTGTCAGCTTCACCGTGTTCTTCTTCGGTCGTCGGCCCGATCCCCGGACCGCTTTGAAGGAAGAAAGACGATGACGACCGCCCTGACGAAGAAAGCGCTGCTTTCGCTTCTGGCGGCGTCGGCGGTCGCAGTCGCGACCCCGGCGCTGGCCCAATCCTATGGCCATGGCCGTGGCTATGAACACGGCTACAACGGCGGCTGGAACGGCGGCGGCAACGGCGGTCTGAATGGCGAACAGGCCCGCCTGGCCCAGCGGGTCGACCGCGCCGCCTACCGCGGGACCATCAGTCGCCGCGAGGCGCAGAACCTGCGCTGGCAGCTCGACGAGGTTCAGCGTCTGAGCTGGCGCTACGGACGCGACGGCTACAGCCGCTGGGAGCGCAATGATCTGGAGAACCGCCTGGATCGCATCCGCTATCAGCTGCGGGAAGATCGCCGGGACGGCGGCCGTCACGACCGTTGGTAAGATAGACGTTGGAGCTCACGAGGGGCCGTCATCCGAGAGGATGGCGGCCCTTTCGTTCGTCCGGTGCCGGGGATAAGCGGTGCGGGCAAGGAGCCCACCATGACCGCCGCTGACGACGCCCGCGCCATCCTTTCCCGCCTCGGCGTGTCCGAGGAGGTTTTTTCGCCAGTGGGCCTGACGACCCGCTCGCCCATCGACGGTTCAACCGGCGAGTTTGTCCGGATCGCTGCCCCTGACGACGTGGATCAAGCGGTCGCCGCCGCGACGACCGCCTTCGACGCCTGGCGCCGCATTCCCGCTCCCCGTCGCGGCGAGCTGGTCAGGTTGCTGGGCGAGGAGCTGCGGGCGGCAAAGTCGGACCTCGCCGCCCTGGTCACCCTTGAGGCCGGCAAGATCGGTTCCGAAGGCCTGGGCGAGGTTCAGGAGATGATCGACATCTGCGACTTCGCCGTCGGCCTGTCCCGCCAGCTTTACGGCCTGACTCTGCCCAGCGAGCGCCCCGGCCATCACATGCGCGAGACCTGGCAGCCGCTGGGGCCGGTCGCTGTGATCTCGGCCTTCAACTTCCCCGTCGCCGTCTGGGCCTGGAATGCGGCGCTGGCTCTGGTCTGCGGCGACCCCGTGATCTGGAAACCGTCGGAGAAGACACCGCTGACTGCGCTGGCCACCCATGTGGTGGTCCAGCGCGCCCTGGCCAGGTTCGGCGATGCGCCCGAGGGTCTGCTTCAGGTGCTGATCGGCGGTCGCGAGGTCGGAGAGGCGCTGGCCGCCGATCCGCGCGTGCCGCTGGTCTCCGCCACCGGCTCGACGCGCATGGGTCGGACGGTGGCCCAGAGCGTGGCCGCGCGGCTCGGTCGGTCGCTGCTGGAACTGGGCGGCAACAATGCCATGATCGTGACGCCTTCGGCCGATCTCGACATGGCCGTGCGGGCCATCGCCTTCTCCGCCGTCGGCACCTGCGGCCAGCGTTGTACGACCCTGCGACGCCTGCTGGTGCACGAGGACATCGCCGACGCCCTGATCGCGCGTCTGGTCAAAGCGTACGAGACCCTGCCCATCGGTGACCCGCGCGAGGACGGCGTCCTGGTCGGCCCCCTGATCGACGAGGACGCGGGTGCGGCCTTTGACGCCGCCTTGCGCCAAGCCGAGAACGAGGGCGGCGAGGTCCTGAAGGGCGGGACCCGGCCGGTGGACAGCGGCGGCATCTATGTTCGGCCTGCTATCGTCCGCATGCCGGCCCAGAGCGCGGTCGTCCTGCACGAGACCTTCGCGCCCATCCTCTATGTCCTGACATGGAGGGACTTCGATAAGGCGGTGGCCCTGCAGAACGCGGTGCCCCAGGGCCTTTCCAGCTGCGTCTTCACCGACAGCGTCCGCGAGGCTGAGGCCTTCCTGTCGGCCTGGGGCTCGGACTGCGGCATCGCCAACGTCAACATCGGCCCGTCGGGGGCCGAGATCGGCGGGGCCTTCGGCGGCGAGAAGGACACCGGCGGCGGCCGCGAGTCGGGATCGGACGCCTGGAAGGCCTATATGCGCCGCCAGACCCAGACGGTGAATTTCTCCTCCAGTCTGCCGTTGGCGCAGGGCGTGCGCTTCGACGTCTGATAGGCGCGGTTCGATTTGCCGCCTCGACACCGCCGCATCGCGTCACCACTGTTTCAGCCATGAACCGCCGAGAACTTCTGACCCGCGCCGCCCTGCTCGCCGGCGGCCTCGGCGGGGCCTGGTGGCTGAGGGACAATGTCCTGTGGCGCGATCCGGGCGTGGTCTTTCCCGCCGACGGCTCCAGCGGCTGGCTGCCCTATGACGAGCCGCGCGCCTCGGTTCCGACCTTGCTGGTCACGGTGGCGGGCCAGACTATCCGCGCCCTCGTCGATTCCGGGGCGCAGTATTCGGTCATCGACCGGGGCCTGTTCGACCTGCTGGGGCTAACGCGGGCCTTTGATTTGCCGCTGATCGCCTATGGGGTCGGCGGTGGAGCCCAGATGGGGCGGGGCACGACGCTGGATCTCACCGTCGGAGCGATGCGGGTCGAGAAGCTGCGCGCCGCCATCCTGGCCCTGGGGCCACTGGCGATGCGCGACGGCCTGTCGGCCCCTCTGATCCTTGGTCAGGACCTGCTGGGCGAAACAGTGCTGGAGCTGGATACGGTGGGGCATCGCCTCCGCTTCCTGCGCGCGGCCGATCATTCGACACCCACCGACGTGACGCCCATTTCCGTTGGACGAAGGGGCAGCGCCCTGTCCACCCAGGTCACCGTCGAAGGAGCGGCGATCGAGGCGGTGGTCGATACCGGGGCCTCGGCCCTGTTGGCGCTGGGACGAGACGCGGCGGCCGGGGCGGGTCTGCTGGACGGGCGACCGACAAGGCGCACCTCCAGCATTGTTCTGGGGGGAGCCATCGCGGCCGAGGTCGTCATGGCGCGGACGATCACGGTGGGGGACCGGCTCTATCGAGAGGCCGAGGTGCCGATCTATGCCGACGTGTCCCTTCCGGGCTTTCCCAGTGCGCTTCTGGGCATGGAGGCGTTCGAGGGGCGCACCCTGCTGATGGACCTGGGGCGAGGGCGGCTGCACATCTCCGGTGAGATGGACGTCAGCGTGGGGCCGCGCCGTTAGGTCACGGCCGCGTCTGCCCCGTCCCGGTGACGACGTATTTGTAGCTGGTCAGCTGCTCGGCCCCGACCGGACCGCGCGCGTGCAGCCGCGAGGTGGAGATGCCGATTTCGCCGCCGAAGCCGAACTCTCCCCCGTCGGCGAACTGGGTCGAGGCGTTCCACAGCACGATCGACGCATCGACCACCGACTGGAAAGCGGCGGCCGCGAAACTGTCCTCGGCCACGATCGCCTCGGTGTGGCCCGAGCCGTAGCGGTTGATGTGTTCGACCGCTTCGTCGAGCCCGTCGACCACCTTCACCGACAGTATCGGCGCCAGGTATTCGGTGGACCAGTCGGCCTCTTCGGCCACGCCCATGCCGGGGACCAGCGCGCGGGCCTCGGCGTCGCCGCGCAGCTCGCACCCGGCGGCCATCAGGGCCTCTGCGACCGGCGGCAGCAGGCGGGCGGCCGCCTCGCGATCGACCAGCAGGGTCTCGGTCGCGCCACAGACCGAGACGCGTCGCATCTTGGCGTTGAGCACAACCGCCACCGCCATGTCGACGTCGGCCGAGGCGTGCAGATAGGTGTGGTTCATCCCCTCGAGATGGCCCAGCACGGGCACGCGGGCCTCGGACTGGACCCGCTCCACCAGACTGCGCCCGCCGCGCGGGATCAGCAGGTCGATCGTCCCATTTAGTCCGGTCAACAGGGCCCCGACGGCGGCCCGGTCCGGCGTGTCGACCAGTTGCACCGCATCGCCGGGCAAGCCGGCGGCCGTCAGCCCCTCGGTCACGGCGGCGTGGATGGCGAGGGCGCTGTCCAGACAGTCCGAGCCCGATCTCAGGATCGCGGCGTTGCCCGAGCGGATGCACAGGGCGGCCGCGTCGGCGGTCACGTTCGGCCGGCTCTCATAGATGATGGCCAGCACGCCCAGCGGCGTCCGCACCCGGCTGAAGGCGAGGCCGTTGGGCCGGGTCCAGTTCGCCGTCGCCTGTCCCAGGGGGTCGGGAAAGGCCGCGACCTCTTCGACCGCGCCCGCCATGGCGTCGATCCGGGCGGGGCTCAGGGACAGGCGGTCGATCAGGGCCTCGGTCACTCCCCTGGTCCGGGCACGGTCCACGTCGGCGGCGTTCGCATCGAGGATCGGCTGGGCTCGCTCGCGCAGGGCTACGGCCATGGCCGACAGAGCCGTCGAGCGGGTCGCGGCGGTGGCCGTGCGCAGGGCCTCGGCCCCGGCCCGAGCCCGCTTACCCATCTCCAGCATCTTGGCGTCAAGCGTCATGGGTTCAGCACCAGGTCGTCGCGGTGGATGGCCACGCCCGGGCCCTTGTAGCCCACGATGGCCTCGATCTCTCCGGAGTGTCGACCCCGGATCCGCTCCATCTCCTCGGCGGCGTAGGCGGCGAGACCGACGCCCAGCGCCTGACCCGCCTCGCCGGTCACGCGCACGCAGTCGCCCCGGTCGAACCGGCCCTCGACGCCGCGCACGCCCGACGCCAGCAGGCTGCGCCCCGCGACCAGCGCCTCGGCCGCGCCGGTGTCGACGCTCAGGCTGCCGGCCGGCTCCAGACTGCCCGCGATCCAGGACTTGTAGGCCGCCATCGGCGTTGCGGGCGCGGTGATGAGCGTGGCCTTGGCGTCCGCGCCCACGGCCGCCAGCGGCCGATGGATCAGTCCGGAGACGATCAGGGTCGCGCATCCGGCGGAGCGGGCGATCCGCGCCGCCTCCAGCTTGGTCGCCATGCCGCCCGTGCCGACGTCGGCCTCGGCGTTCGCCCCGCCCGCCATGGCCAGCACCTCGGGCGTCAGGGCCTGGATCAGCGGCAGGTGCGCGGCGGCGGCGTTCCGACGCGGATCATCCGTATAAAGACCATCGACGTCCGACAGCAGGATCAGCATGTCCGCGCGCGCCAACTGGGCCGCCCGCGCCGCCAGCCGGTCATTGTCGCCGTAACGGATTTCCTCGGTCGCGACGGTGTCGTTTTCATTCACCACCGGCACGGCCCCCAGCTTCATCAAGGCCTCGACGGTCGCACGCGCGTTCAGCCAACGCCGGCGGCGTTCTGTGTCGTCGCGCGTCAGCAGGATCTGGGCTGGGGTCATGCCCAGCGGCGACAGGGCCTGATCCCAGGCCTGCATCAGCAGGGATTGCCCCACGGCGGCGGCGGCCTGTTTCTCGTCCAGACGCGCGTTCTTCTCGAGCCCCAGACGACCGCGCCCCAGGGCGACGGCTCCGGAGGACACCAGGATCACCTGACGCCCACCCGCGCGCAGCCCGGCCAGATCCTCGGCCAGGGACGCCATCCACGCCAGGGCCGGGCCCCGGCTGTCGGCCTCGACCACCAGCGACGAGCCAACCTTCACCACGATGCGGCGGGCGGATTTCAGGGCAGAGGCGGCGGTGGGTTCGGCGGTCACCCCCCGACCATGCCGCGCCTTGTGCGCCGCAACAAGCGGTCTAGAGGCCCCGGAAGGTGTCGCAAGCCGCCGGATCGCCCGACTGATAGCCGCGCTGCAACCATTCCATGCGCTGGGCGGACGAGCCGTGGGTGAAGCTTTCGGGGTTCACGCCGCGTCCAGCGTTGCGCTGCAGGGCGTCGTCGCCGATCGCCGAAGCCGTCCGAAGGCCCTCTTCCAGATCGCCCGGCTCCAGCGCCACTTCTCCGCCCGAGACGGCGGCGGCGTTGGCGGCCCACACCCCGGCGTAGCAGTCGGCCTGAAGCTCCAGCGCCACGGAATAACGGTTGCCCTCGGCCTCGGACGAAGCGCGCTGTTGGGCCTGCTGAACCTGTTCGGACGCCCCGGTCAGGGTCTGGATATGGTGGCCGACCTCGTGGGCCAGGACATAGGCGCGGGCGAAGTCGGCGCCCGAGGCCCCCAGCCGCGTCTCCATCTCCTGCCAGAAGCTAAGGTCCAGATAGACCTGGCGATCGGCCGGGCAATAGAAGGGGCCGAATGCCGCCTGGCCATAGCCGCAGCCGGTGTTGGTGCCCTGTTCGTACAAGACGATGTTGGCGGGCGGCTGATAGCCATCCAGCTTCTGGGCCCAGACGTCGTTGATGTTGCGGCCGACCACGTCGATGAAGAGGCCGGCCTGATCGGTCGGCGTGCCCTCCTGGCCCTCCTGCGAAGCCCCGGCCGCGCCGAACTGGCTGGCGACCTGGGTCGTGGTGGACGGATCGATGCCGAAGAAGACATAGCCGATGATGGCCAGGACCGCGACGCCGATGCCGCCGCCGGCGACCGCGCCTCCACCCATGCCGCGCCGGTCCTCGACCCCGCCGCCCCTGCGTCCACCCTGCCAGCGCATGCCGTTCTCCCTCGCCCTCTGATCCCAAGCTAAGCCGGAACGCCGGTCTGGGGAAAGGGATGCTTAGCGGGGGTCGCGATCCAGCCAGTCGTCGATCTGGCCGACGCCTTCGGAGACCGCTTCGCGCCGCTGGCTGGCCCCGGCGACCGAAGGCTGACCCGAGGTCCGCGGCAGGGGCTGGACATGGGGGATGTAGGGCTCAGGCTGGCGGGCGGCCTCGACCTGCAGCCGGGTCAGGCGGCTGTTCAGCGCCTGCTGGCGGGCGAAGGCGGCCTGTTCGGCCGAGCGCAGGCGTTGCTGCTCGATGCGGTAGCGTTGCAAATCGCCCTGCGACACGCCGGGTCCCATCCAGGTCTGGGCCGTCACCGGGCCGGCGACTGCGAGAGCGATCAGGACGATGGCGACACGCATGGACGAAACATGGGCACAAGCCGGCGGTGGGCCAAGCGGCACCGTTCTCACGCCTGCGCGAGCGGGGTCAGGGCAGGGCCCAGACCGAGGTGCGCTTGATCTCGAAGTCCTCCAGTTCGCGCGTCGTCGGCACCCGGTATTCGGCCAGGAAGGTCAGGCCCTCGCGGGGGAAATAGGTCCGGTGCGGGTCTCCGATCAGGACCCGCGTCCCGTTCGCCCGCGCCTGCGCGAGCCAGTCCAGCACCCGCCCGGCCATGGGCTGTTCGTAGCAGACGTCGCCGGCGCAAATGACGTCCACATCCGGCGGCGGCGCGTGGAGCAGATTACGGGCCGCGAAGTTCAGCGCCACGGCGTTCGCCTCGGCGTTCAGAGCGACGGCGGCCTGGCAGAAGGGGTCTATGTCGGCGCACAGGACTTCGGCCGCACCTGCCTTCATCGCCGCGATCCCCACCAGGCCAGACCCGGCGGCGAAGTCCAGCACCCGCTTGCCCGCCACTTCCCGGGGGTTGTCCAGCAACCAGCGCGCCAGCGCCTGTCCGCCCGCCCATGCGAAGGCCCAGAACGGCGGCGGCAGACCCAGCTCGCCCAACTCCTCCTCCGTCAATCGCCAGATCGGCGTGACCTCGTCGGCCAGCCACAGGGTGATCTCCGGCGCGTGCGGCACGGTCTGCGGTCGGGTGTTCGCCTCGATGAAGGCGGTCGGGTCCTTGATCGTCATGGCCGCCGTATGACCCTGACGGCAGGCGGCGGCTAGAGCCAGGGTTCCAGCAGGGTCCGCACCTCGACCTTGGCCTTCAGCCGGCTGGCCAGCAGATAGACGCCTCCCAGCTTTCTCTGCACGAACAGGGTATCGACCGGCGGCACGTGCCAGACGCTGCGGTCCTGGGCGAAGGCCATGCCCCTGTCGCGCAGTTTCGCGGTGACCGAGGTGTCGCCGAAATCGAACGGGCCGTCGCCTCGGAACGGGGCCAGGGCGAGGTCGAACATGGCCTCCAGCTCGGCGTCGCGCGCCATGGCGCGGTCGTCGAAGAAGCCGATCGCCCGCGCCGCGACGATCGCCGCCTGACGGTCATCGGCCAGGGCCGCGCGCATCAGGGCGCGGTAGCCGTCGGCGAGTTCGGGCGGGATCGCTCGCGTCGCCCCGAAGTCCAGCAGGACCAACCGCCCGGCGGCATCGATGCGGTAGTTGGCGAAGTTCGGGTCGGTCTGCATCAGGCCGAACTCGAACAACTCGCGGAGCAACAGGCGGATCATCAGGGTCGCCATCCGGTCGCGCTCGGCCTGAGAGGCGATCGCCATGGCCTCGACAGGGTCGCCCTCGACATAGTCCATGGCCAGGACGTCGGGGCGGGTCAGCTCGGCGCACAGGCCGGGCACGACGTGATCCGGATCGCCCGCCAGCAAGGCGCCGAACCGCGCCAGATGCTGGGCTTCCCGCGCATAGTCGGCCTCCTCGTGCAGCTGGCGCTTGGCCTCGACCAGCAGGGGAGCCAGATCGATCTCGCGCGGCAGGATGCCGGAGACCCGCATCAGGGTGGCGACGTTGTCGACGTCACTGTCGATGCTGCGCCGGACGCCCGGGTACTGGACCTTGATCGCCAGATCGCGGCCCTCGCGGGTCAGGGCCCGGTGGACCTGGCCGATGGAGGCGGCGGCGACGGGCTCCATGTCGAACCGCTGGAACCGATCCGGCCAGTCGCGGCCCCAACGGCGATTGAGCGCCGCCGTCAGCTGGACCGGCGGCATGGGCCGGGCATCGGACCGCAGCCGCGCCAGGATGTCCGACAGTTCGGGCGGCAGCAGTTCGCCCGCGTCCATCGACATCAACTGCCCGACCTTCATCGCCGCTCCTCGCAACTGGGCCAGTTCTTCGGTCACCCGCAGCGCGTTGGCGGGCGTCAGCAGCAGGTCGCTGACGCTGGGCCGGCCGCCCCGCGCCATCTGCGCCGCGCCCTCGGCCAGCACATTGCCCGCGATGCCCGTCGCCATCCCGCCAAATCGCGCCAGACGAGACAGGCGGCCGGTCGGCACGGAGAGGCCGCGAGGGTTTGGAACGGGCGGGCGCATCCGGCGAACAGGCGCTAACCGGGCGGTCGCGGCAATGCGGCATGGCGTAGCCGCGACAAGACGGCCTTGGGGTCAGGCGGCTCGGGCCGCTGGTCTCGATGCCGCCTGTTTCAGCACCTCGACATAGCCGCCGGCCACCTCCATCCGCCCACCGGGCTCGGTCGCGCGGATCGCCCGGTGCAGGCGCGGCAGTTTCCAGCAGGGCACATGCATGAACAGGTGATGCTCGGCGTGGAAGTTGACCCAGTAGGGGGCGATGAAAGCCCGCTCCCACCACGCCGCCCGCGTCGTCCGCGCCGCGCGGAAAGCGTCCGTAGCCGAGCCCTCGACGCAGGCGTGTTCCGCGATGTTCCTGAGCCGCGTCACCAGGGGGAACCAGGTCGCCATGGGCAGGAGCCAGAGGGCGAAGAAAGCCCACCAGACGCCGAGAAGGCTCAAGGCCGTGAGCAGCCCGGCGTTGAACAGCAGAAAGGCCGCGACCGATCGACCGGTGACGACGGCGTCATAGTCGTGCGCCTTTTCCCCCACCGCCGCCCGGCTGCGCAGGGCCGCGAGGGGCAGCAGCACCCGCTGCTTGAAAAAGGTCTGGCCCGTCAGGTCACGGATCATCTTGCGCCTCAGGGACGCGCCGCTGACCGGAAACCGCGCCGACAGCATCAGGTCGGGGTCCTCCGGCTGCTGGGCGAAGCGGTGGTGGGCCAGGTGATAGGGGCGATAGGCGGTCAGCGAGGCTCCGACCGGAACCGCGCAGAGCCATTGTCCGAGAAAGTCGTTGAACTTCAGGTTCCGCGACAGGGCCCCGTGCGCGGCCTCGTGCATCAGGATCGCCAGACCCAGCTGTCGAGTGCCGATCACCATGACGCACAGGGGGATCAGGATCGGCTGCCACACGCCGATCGCGATCGCGAGCGCGATCACGCCCCAGCAGTGGGCGACCAGCAGTGGCCCCTTCCATACCGATCGCGTCTGGAAGGGAGCCCAGGCGTCGGGGGAGAACAGGTGGGACGGCGAGATGCGCGGGGCGGCGGCCATGGGCGCAGTCTAGCGCGCCGCCGCGAAAGTTTCGACCACTCGATCAAATGTCAGGTTGACATGACATTCAGCACATGTCAGGTATGCATGACTTACACGGAGACCCGGACATGTCCAGCCTCGCTTCCATCGACGGCGCGAACCGCCGCTACGTCGTGCGCACGATGGCGTTCATGGGCGGCTACGTCGCCGTCAACGTCGCGGCCATCTTCGGCGCGTTCGACGAGATCATAGGCACGCCCGCCGGGGTGATTCTGGGTCTGGCCGTCGCCGCGCCGATCGCGGGCCAGATCTGGGCCACCCTGGCCCTGATGTCCGAGGCGGACGAGTTCGTGCGGACCCTGACGGCCAAGCGGTTCATCGTCGCGGCCGGCCTCGCCTTCGCCCTGTTCTCGGGCTGGGGTTTCATGGAGAGCTACGGCGACGTCCCCCATGCGCCGGGTTGGATGGTCTATGCCCTGTTCTGGGGTCTCTATGGCCTCGTCAGCCCCTTCATCCGGACCAGCCGATGAAGAACCGCATGAAGGAACTGCGCTCGGCACGCGGCTGGACGCAGGAGCAGCTGGGTCGCGCCATCGGCGTCTCTCGCCAAGCCATCAATGCGCTGGAGACCGAGAAGCACGACCCCTCCCTCGACCTCGCCTACCGCATATCCGCCGTCTTCGACGAGCCGGTGGAAGCGATCTTCACCAATCCCCACGCCTGACGATTTGTCAGGATAACCTGACTCAAACGACATCGACATGTTGAATACCGCTCACTCCGGGCGCGCGATCCTGCGCGCCCTGGGGCTCGCCACCGCTCTGGTCGCCGCGCCGCTCGCCGCCACCGTCACGCCCGGAGAGGCCCATGCCCAGGCGAGCTCGACCTTCGCCTCCGACCGGCTGTCGGTCGAGGTCGTCGGCGCGGGTCCCGACGTCATCCTGATCCCCGGCCTGGCCTCCTCGCGCGAGGTCTGGCGGCCGCTGGCGAACCGGCTGTCGGCGACCCACCGCGTCCACCTGATTCAGCTGGCCGGTTTCGCCGGTGAACCCTGGACCCACGGCGACGGCCCCTTCGTCGAGCCCGAGGTCGCCGAACTGGCTCGCTACATCGCCGAGGCCGGGCTGGAGCGCCCCGCCGTCGTTGGGCACTCCATGGGCGGCTTGTCAGGCCTGCTGCTGGCCCAGCGCCAGCCGGAACTGGTGGGGCGGTTGATGATCGTCGACGCCCTGCCGTTCTATTCCGCCCTGTTCGGGCCCACTGTCACCGTCGAGGCGGCCCGGCCCGTCGCCGTCCAGATGGCCGCCGCGATGATCGCGGCCGACGACGCCACCTACCGCGCCCAGCAGGAGCAGGCGGCCCAGAGGCTGGCCCGCGATCCGGCGATCCGCGAGGCCATGGTGGCCTGGTCGATGGCCAGCGACCGTCGCGCCGTGGCCGCAGCCTTCTCCGACGTCGTGACGACCGACGCCCGGCCGGGTCTCGCCGCCATGACCACGCCGGTCACGGCGCTTTATGCCACCGATGCCGACGGGGGACCGCCGCCCGCCATGGCCGAAGCCTTGTGGACAGGGGAGTATGCGACCCTGCCGGGGGTGAACCTGGTCCGTATCGATGGCGCGCGCCACTTCATCATGGCCGATCAACCCGCCCTGTTCGATGCGGCGGTGGACGCGTTCCTTCGTTGACCGATCAGGCGGCGGGCTTCAGCCCGCCTCCGAACTCGCCCGCATAGGCAGGGGCGATCAGGGCCCGGAACGCCGTCACCGGGACGCTGACCTCATAGGTCCCCTCGGCATAGGGCCCGACGACATAGGGCCCGACCAGGAAGGTCAGCCCCCCCGCCTTGCCCGGCTCGGTCGAGGCCGCCAGGACGAAGGGCGTCTCGGCCGCCCGGGGGCATTTCCAGTCGCCGGTCCCCGTCAGACTGACGGTCTGGGCGGCCGGGTCGCGGCGGCGCTTCTCGGCATTGATGGCGGCGCACAGGGCCTGGTCCAGGGCCGTCATGTCGGCGGGCTTGGTGAACAGGTCGGCGGCGGCGATCTCGCGCTTCAGGGCCTTGTCCCAAAGGATGGCGCTGAACTGGGCATTGGGGTGGGCCCCGCCGGTGTATTCCGACGCCGTCCGCATCAAGCTGAACAGCTTGGCGGTCTCCGCCCCCGGGGTGATCTCGATGGTCTTGTCATAGGGCGGCAGGCCTTCGTCGCCCCCGGCCTCGGTCCGGTCCGCCTGGGCCCCCTCGGCGAAGGCGCGCAGGTCCCGCACGCTGGCGGCGTAGAGGCGGGCGTGCAGGTCCGGCTGGCTGCGAAGCGCCACCGGCAGGGTCAGGCTGACCTCGGCATAGGGGGTCTTGGACTCGAACGCCATCGGTGCCGCGGCTTCGGCAGGCGTGATGACGGCGGCGGTTCCGGGGGCCGGCGTCGCGGGCGCGGCCTCTTCCGCCCGGTCGCGGTCGCAGGCGGACAGGGTGGCCAGGGCCAGCAGGGAAGCGGCGATCAGGGGGCGGCGCGCGGTCATGGTCGAAGGTCTCCGGTCAGGCCCCAAGGGTTAGCGCACCCAGGGCGATGGCCGCCAGCAGGATCAATCCCGCATCGCGGTTGGACTTGAACAGAGCGAGCGCCGGGGCCCCGTCATCCGGCCTCAGCCGCCAGACCTGCCAGGCCAGATGCAGGGCGTAGGCGGCCAGCCCCAGGAAGAACAGCGACCACAGCCCCGCCGCCACACCCGCCAGACCGGCGCACAGCACCGCGCCGGTATAGAAGACCCCGACACCCGCCCGAACGCCCGAGCCGAGCCGCCGCGCCGTCGATTTCACGCCCACCATGGCGTCGTCCTCGATGTCCTGCAGGGCGTAGATGGTGTCGTAGCCGAGCGTCCAGAACACGCCGCCGGCGTAGAGCAGCAAGGCGGCCACCGACAGTTCCCCGCGGTACGCAACTGACACTGTCGAGTCGTTGGAGAGCAGATGGCTCCACCAGCCGGCGCTCGCGGCCGCATAGCCCATGAGAGCGCCCCAATTGAAGGTCAGGCCCAGCCACGCCTGCGGCCACCAGGTGATCCGCTTCATGAAGGGGTAGGCGGCGACCAGGGCCAGCGAGCCGAAGCCCAGCAGGATGGCGGTCCCGCCCAGCGTCAGGAGGATCAGGAAGGCGATCAGGCTGCACACGACCACGAAGGCCCAGGCCTGTTTCACGCTGATCCGGCCCGATGCGACGGGCCGCGCGGCCGTGCGGGCCACCTGACGGTCGATGTCGCGATCGACGATGTCGTTGAAAGCGCAGCCTGCTGCTCGCATCAGGCAGGCACCGACCCCGAAGCCGAGGATCAGCCAGGCATCATAGGTCCCCGGCGCGCGCCCCTGAGCCGCCAGCGCGAGAGCGATCCCCTGCCAGCCGGGCAACAGCAGAAGCCAGATCCCCACCGGCCGGTCGAATCGGCCCAGCTTCAGCCACGGCTTCAGCGCCTCGGGCGCGCGGAGGTCGACCCAGTTCTTGCCGGCGTCGGGGAGGGGGGCGGACATGACGGGGGGATAGCACCCCGACACGCGTCCGTCAGGTCACAGCTCCAGCCGGTTCTGGGCGTCGAACAGCAGATACAGGCAGATGGCCAGCAGGCCGATGTCCTTGGCCAGGAATTGTCCCGTCCCTCCCAGCGCCGGGAAGGCATAGCCCTCGGCCACGATGCCCGGCGCGGTGAAGAAGAAGCTGAGCGTCACCACAAAGGTCGCCACCCCCATCAGCGCCCCGACCAGGCCGGCGAACGGAAACCGGCCCCCCAGCGCGATCAGCAGTCCTGCGGTGATCTCCAGCACGCCGATGACGATCGACGCGCCCTGCACCCCGATCAGCGGATACATCCAGCCGAACAGCCAATAGGTCTCGGCGATTCCCTTCACCCCTTCGGCCTCATAGGGCAGGAACTTCATATAGCCGAACCACAGGAGGATCAGGACGATCCCCGCCCGCAGGAAGGCGCGGGCGTCGAGGCGGCCGGTCGGCGGCGCGGGGTCGTTGGCGAAAGTCATGTCAGGGGTCTCGACGCGAAGGATGCTTACCGTTCGCTCGCCGGCCGCACAGGGTTACGCTTCGTTGCTCAGCCTCGCCGCACCAGAACGACCCCGCCGATGACCAGGGCCACCCCCGCCAGCCGGGTCAGGCTGATCGGCGCGCGCGGCACGCCCAGGGCCCCGAAATGGTCCAGCACCAGGCTGATCAGCAACTGGCCCGCCACCATCAGGGTGATGGTCGTGGCGACGCCCAGACGCGGCACGGCCCAGGCCGCCGCGACCACGAACACCGCGCCATAGAGCCCCCCGATCCAGGCATAGGGCGGCAGGCCCTTCACGGCGACCATGTCGGGCCGGGCGTGCAGGATGGCGGCCAGGATGCCCAGGGCCGCCGTGCCCACCGCGAAGGACACGAAGGCGGCGTTGACCGGCCCCGACACAGCGACGGCAAGCTTGGCGTTCGTCGGTGCCTGCAGCGCGGTCGCGCCTCCGGCCAGGACGACCGCGAACATGGCGATCCAGGGTCCAAGGTTCATGGTGTGGTCCTACCAGAGCGGATCGACCGGCACGCCGGCGAAGATTTCGGACAGACGGGCGCGGGTCGAGCGGTGGGCGTCGGCGGGCAGGGCGCTGGGGTGAAACCAGCCGACCTCAGCGATCTCGCCTCTATGGGTCATCTCGCCGACCTCGAACGCGTCGAACCGATAGACCAGCACATGATCCCCGCGAAAATATCGCTCGTTGGAGTGGACGGACAGCAGACGCCCCGGCCGGGTGGCCTTCAGCCCCGTCTCCTCGAACAGTTCGCGCGTCGCCGCGTCGCCGATGGTTTCGCCGCGATCGACCCCGCCGCCGGGCAGCCACCAGCCTTCGACATAGGTGTGCCGGACCAGCATGACCCGCCCCTCGTCATCCACTGCGACGGCCCGCACGCCCAGGGTCATGCCCCGCGTGGCGCGCGAGAAGGCGAAGAAGAGCGGACGGGTATAGGGCTCGATTCGGACGCGCCAGTTCATGGCCGCACGCTGCCACACCCGCCGGGCCCGGCGATAGCGGCGTTACAGGCGCACGACCTCGCCGTCCTCCTTGGTGAAGGTCTCTGGCCTGACGTCCAGCACCTCGAACACCCGCTCGGAAGGCCGCGCCAGCACGACGCCCAGCGGCGTCTCGACGATCGGGCGGTTCACCAGGATCGGATGGGCGACCATGGCGGCGATCAGGGCGTCGTCGGACACCCCCTCGTCCAGCAGGCCGAACTCGGCCGCCGGTGTCCCCTTGTCGCGCAGGATGGCGCGCGGCCCCTGTCCCATCCGCGTCAGGAGGTCGCGCAACTGGGCCTCGGTCCAGCCCGTCTTCAGATACTCGACCACTTCGGGGTCCCGCCCCGACTGGCGCAGGGCGGCCACGACGTTCCTCGAGGTGCCGCAAGCGGGGTTGTGGAAGACGGTGACGGGAAGGTCGCTCATGGATCGTCCGGGGCCTGTGCACGCTTGATGCGGAGGAGCGGTCATTCTATGCCGTCCCGCGAACAGGAGCATCCCCATGCTGGCCCTTGCCATCATCATCGGTTTCGTCGTCGTTCTCGCCGCCATCAATGCGATCGAGTTCGGCCGGGTTGACTGAGCCTTCACGCGGCGCGGCGCTCGTCACGGGCGGGTCGCGCCGGATCGGCCGGGCCATCGCGCTGACCTTGGCCGAACGTGGCCATGACGTGGCCATCCACCACCGGTCATCGGCTGAAGACGCCGAAGCGGTCGCCGCCGAGGTGCGGGCCCTGGGCCGCCGCGCCGCCGTCGTGGCGGCCGACCTGACCGTTGAGGCCCAGGTCCAGGCCCTGACCCCCGCCGCGACCGAGGCTCTGGGCCCCCTCTCAGTTCTCGTGAACAACGCCTCGGTGTTCGAGGACGACCGCGTCGGTTCCCTGGAGCGTGCGAGCTGGGACCGGCACATGGAGACCAATCTCCGCGCGCCCCTCGTGCTGATGGAGGCCTTCGCCGCCCAGGCCCCGGACGGATCGGCGGTGGTCAACCTGCTGGACCAGAGAGTGTTGAAGCCCGACCCCCGCTTCGTCTCCTATGCCCTTTCCCGGAACGGCCTGTGGTGGGCGACCCGGACGATGGCCCAGGCCCTGGCCCCCCGCATCCGCGTCAACGGCGTCGGCCCGGGTCCGACCCTGAAGTCCATCCACCAGACCGAGGCCGAGTTCGCCGCCGAGGCCGCCGCCGTTCCACTGGGACACGAGGCCGATCCCGCCGACATCGCGGCGGCGGTGCTCTATCTGATTGACGCCCGCTCGGTGACCGGACAGATGATCGCGGTCGACGGGGGCCAGCATCTGGCTTGGCAGACGCCCGACATCCTCCCGGAGCCCTAAGCCCAGTGTCTTTTCCCGCCGCCGTTCCAGCGCCTACGCCGCTCGCCCGCCGCGAGGGTCTGAGGGTCTTCGTGCGCGGCCTTCAGGTCCAGGCCGGGATCGGCGTCTATGACCATGAGCACGGTCGGCTGCAGACGCTGGTGATCGACGTGACGCTGGATCTGGGCCCGGCCGAAGTCCACGGCCTGGCCGACACCATCAACTATGAGACCGTCGCCACCGCCTGCCGGCGCATCGTCGCCGAGGGTCATGTCGGATTGGTCGAGACCTTCGCCGAACGATTGGCGCTGGATTGCCTGCTCGACCCCCGGGTCTTGGCTGTCACCGTCCGCATCGAAAAGCCCGGCGCGCTGGAAGCCGCCGCTGCCGCCGGCTGCGAGCTGACCTATCGCCGCTAGCCCTTCTTGGGCGGCCAGGGGATGAAGGCGCTGGTCCGGCGGATGTAGTCCTCGTATCCCGGCCGCGACGAGCGGATCGCCTTTTCGGTGATGCCGATGCCCGACCATTTCGTCAGGGTGAAGGTCAGGAAGAGCGGCCCGACGATCGAGACGATCCCGACCCAGCCGGTCTCCGCCGCGATCAGCCAAAGCCCCCACCACACGCAGGCGTCACCGAAATAGTTGGGGTGCCGGGTATAGCGCCACAGGCCCCGATCCATGACCTGGCCCTTGTTGGCGGGGTCTTTCTTGAAGGCCGCCAGCTGGCTGTCGCCGATGCTCTCGAAGGCGATGCCGATGACGACGATCACCGCCCCGGTCCAGCCGATCCAGCCGATCGGCGGGGCATAGGCGATCTGGCCCAGTTGGGCCGGCAGGCTGTTCAGCCAAGCCAGCGCTCCTTGCGGCAGGAAGACGAACAGGAAGGCGGTCCTGCGGAAACTCCAGCCCTTCTCCGCCTGTCCGTCCAGGATGGCCGTATAGCGCCGATCCGCGCCGTGTTCATGCCACCGCTTCAGCAGGTGCCAGCCCAGCCGGATCGCCCAGACGCCGACGAGCCACAGGATCAACCCCTTCCGGACCGGATCGCCGTCGGTCCGGGGAAAGGTGATCAGCGCCAGGAACAGCATCCCCAGCGGCCAGACCCCGTCGATGAAGCTGACGTCGCCCCACCGCACCGCCAGCCGGGTCAGCAGGGTCATCAACACGGTGATGACCAGCAGGTTCAGGCCCAGCAGCAGGGCGATCTCGGACAGGCTCATGTCATGGCCACCCGGGCGTCAGCCATCATGGTCCCGCCTAGTCGACGCACAGGGTCGGCTGGGCGCGGCCGTTCTCGATCGGCGTGTTGCAGCCAAAGGGCAGGTCATTCGGGGCGCAGACACCGGTGATCTCGCCCGCGTTCGGACCCGCCTCCTTGGCGCGGCAGTCGCCCATGCAGTCGTCGCCGTCGCGGCACACCCTGCCCGCGTCCGAGAACGGCACGACGCACCGCTCGGTCTGCAGTCGCCCGACCCGCATCAGGTCGCCGCCGCGCGCGGCACAGGCCTCGGCCGCCGTCTGGGTCGGGGCGGTGGCGTCGGGGGTCGTCATCGGCGAACAGGCCGAGGCGATCAGAGCGAGGGCGGCGATCAGCAGGCGCATGGTCTATCCTTTGAGCGAGACGTCGCCCTTGGCGAAGCCGGTCCAGACGTCATCATAGTCGAGCTGCATCGTGGGGCTGGTTTGCGCCCAATCCGTGGTGCGAATCGGCCAGCGGGTCTCGAACATGAAGGCCAGGGTGTTGTCCAGCTTGTGGGGCTTCAGCTCGGCCGCCACCGCCTTGTCGTAGCTGGCCTGATCCGGGCCATGGCCGCTCATGCAGTTGTGCAGGGACGCGCCGCCGGGGGCGAAGCCGCCCTCCTTGGCGTCATAGGCCCCGGTCACCAGCCCCATGAACTCGCTCATGACGTTCCGGTGGAACCACGGCGGACGGAAGGTGTCCTCGGCCACCATCCAGCGCGGCGGGAAGATGACGAAGTCCACGTTGGCCGTGCCCGGCGTGTCCGACGGACTGGTCAGGACGGTAAAGATCGACGGGTCCGGATGGTCGAAGCTGACCGTGCCGATGGTGTTGAACCGGGCCGTGTCATAGCGATAGGGCGCGTTGTTGCCGTGCCACGCCACCACGTCCAGCGGGCTGTGATCGAAGGTCGTGACCCACAGCCGCCCCGCGAACTTCTGCACGCACTCGGTCGGCCGATCCACGTCCTCGAAGGCGGCGACCGGCGTCTCGAAATCCCTCGGATTGGCCAGGCCGTTCGACCCGATGGGCCCCAGGTCCGGCAGGCGGAAGGGCGCGCCGTAGTTCTCGCAGACATAGCCCCGGATGGGACCCTCGCATTCGACGCGGAAGCGCACGCCGCGCGGAATGATGACGATGTGCCCGGCCTCGGCCTCGATCCGTCCCAGTTCGGTGACGAACACCTGCCGGCCCAGCTGCGGCACGATCAGCAGCTCGCCGTCGGCGCAGTAGAAGACGCGGTCGGTCATCGACCGGTTGGCGGCATACAGATGAATGCCCGCGCCGCCCTGCGTCTCCGCATCGCCATTGCCGCCGTAGGTGACCAGACCCTCGACCCAGTCGGTCGGCTGTTCGGGCAGGGGCAGGGGGTCCCAGCGCATGCGGTTGGGGCTTGGCGGGGCGTCGGTGAAGGGGCCGGAGCGGACGCGGCCCTGGTCGAACGGGCGATAGGCCGGATGCTGGGCCGACGGGCGCAGTCGATAGAGCCAGCTGCGGCGGTTCTCGCTGCGCGGGGCGGTGAAGGCGGTTCCGGACAGCTGTTCGGCATACAGGCCCATCGGCGTCTTCTGCGGCGAGTTCCGACCCACCGGCAGGGCTCCGGGCACCGCCTCGGTCGCGAAATGGTTGCCGAAGCCGGTCAGGTACTGTGCGCTGTCTTGCGTCATCTCTCGTCTCCCGTTGGGCGCGGTTTAGCGGCCGAGCGCCGGGCCGTCACCACCGCAGCGACAGTCCCGCACGCAGCATGCGCGGCGGGCCATAGCCCTCCACGCCGTCGCCCGTCTCCGACACCTCGACCTCGGCGTCGAACAGGTTGTCAGCGGCGAGGAAGCCGACGACGCCGTCCCGCACCGTCCATTCCGCCCGGGCGTCCAGCGTGACGGCCTCATCCAGCGTCCGGCTGTTCAGGTCGTCGTCGAACCGGTCGCCCTCGTAGCGGACGCGACCGACCAGGGTCAGCCGCTCCGTCGCGCGCCAGATCACCCCCGCCGAGGCGCTGACGACCGGGGCCTGGGCCGGGCGCAGACCCGTCAGCTGAGGCGCCGCCTTGCCGCCGTCGAGCTCGGCCTCGGTGATCGAGACCGCGCCGTCCAGCGACAGATGGTCGTCGATGCGGTGCTCGACCGACGCCTCGATGCCGACCGCCTCGATGACGCCGGCGTTCTGGCGCTGTCGCAGGGCCCCGCCCACCGGGACGAAGCCCGCACGCGGGAAGGTGCCGGGACCCGCGCCGATCGTGACGTTGACGATGGCCTCCTCGATCCGGTTCCAGAAGACGGTCGCCTGAACCTCGGTCGCGCCGTTGGACCAGGCCAGACCGCTCTCCAGCCCCTGCAGCCGCTCGGGCTCCAGCGCCGCATTGGCCTCTGTCAGGTCGTTGCCGACGCGGAAGGGGCGGTGGAGCTCGTTCAGCGTCGCGGGCCGGAACCCGGAATAGGCTGCCGCCCGCCCGGCCCAGCCGCCCCCAAGCTCGCGCCGCGCCGCGAGCCGCGCCGAGACCACGTCGCCGGACCGATCCGGATCGGTCTCGTTCAGGGTCGGCAGACCCGTGGCCAGATCGCGCTCGATCCGCCGCCCGCCGGCGTTCTCCCAGCCGTCGAGACGCAGCCCACCGGCGACCAGCCACGGCCCGGCCGTCCACGACGCCTCGCCATAGGCCCCCACGACCGAGGTTTCGCCGCCCGCCACCCGGTCGCGGGTGAAGGCGCCCGCCATGAACCGGAACAGTTCGCGCGTCTCGCCCTCGGCATAACGGGCGTCAGCCCCGACCTCCCATTCCAGCCGCCCGGCCCCCAGAGAAACGGCGGCGCGGCGCAGCGCCAGGTTCCAGCCCCAGCCCTCCGAGGGCGTGGCGAACTGGTCGTTGGCGGGGGTGGTCGAGCCACGTCCGGCCGCCACGGCGACCGAGGTGTTGGCAAAATCGCTGGTCCGCCGCCAGACCTGGGCGCGCCAGCCCAGCCGATCTTCAGCCGGGGCGCGCGACAGGGTGGCGGAAAAGCTCTCGCCCGTCGCCGACGACCGCGCGCCGACCAGGCCCGAACCCCGATCCTCGTCATAGGCAGAGGCGCGCAGGGACAGGGCGACATCGCCGCCCAGCGCCGCGTCCGCCCGGATCGAGCCCGCGAGCGTGGCGAGGTCCAGCGGCGTGTCCGCTGCGCCCGCTGCGGGGCCGCGCACCGGCGCATAGCCGTCGCTGAGCTCGCGCTGGACCGCGCCAGTCAGGCTGAACCGCCCCGCCGACAGGGTCGTCGCCGCGCCGAGACGTTGCCCGCCCAGTTCGCCGGCGGACAGTTCCAGCGCGCCCCCCGTGGTGTCTCGTTCGCGCAACGAGATCACGCCGGTCAGGGCTCCGGCTCCATAGGGCCCGGCCCCCGCGCCGCGGATGATGTCGAGGCCCGACAGGCTCTCGGTCGGCACCTGGCTCCAGATCACCCAGCCGCCAAACGGATCGTTCACAGGCACGCCGTCCAGGGTCACCAGCGTCCGCCCTGCGCCAGACGGCGCGATGGATCGCAACGAAATGCCCTGGGTCGTCGGATTGGCCCCGAGGCTGGAGGTCCGCCGGAACAGGCTGACGGCGGGCACGGACCGCAGCGCCTCGTCCAGCCGCGTCTCGCGCGACAGCCGCTCCTCGCCAATGCGGATCACGCTGAACGCGGCTTCGCTCGCGGCCGGGGGCAGGCGGGCGGCGGTGACGACGATGTCGGGAAGGTCTGCGGGGGCGTCCTGGATCATGCGGGCTGTGTAGCGCGCAGCCGCTCCACAAGCTCCGCCGCGAACTGCGACAGGGTGTCGTCCCTCGCGCCCATCACGATCACCCGGTCTCCGGGCCGCGCGATCTCCACGAGCCGGTCCCCACAGGCCGTGCGGTCGGCCAGCGCCTGCGCCTCGCGGCCCCCGGCACGCACGCCCGCCGCGATGTCCTCGGACCCCACGCTCCGGTCGGTTGTCCCGCCGTAGTAGACGGGCTCTGGCATCAGCAGCAGGTCGTCCGGCTTCATCAGGCCGGTGAACGTTTCGATGAACTCGGCCTTCATCAGCTTCAGCGGGCCGAACCCGTGCGGCTGGAACAGGATCAGCAGCCGCCCGTCGAAGGCGTGCAGGGTCTTCAGCGTGGCCGAGATCTTGTCCGGGTTGTGGGCGAAGTCGTCGATGACGGTGATCCCGTTCGCCGTGCCGACCACCTCCATCCGGCGCCGGATCCCGGCGAAGGTCTCCAGCGCCGCCACGGCCTGATCCATCGGCACGCCCAGCGCCCGGACGGCCCCCAGCGCCGCCAGGGCATTGGCGACATTGTGTGCGCCCGGCACGTTCAGGGTCACGGCGTGGCTGGCGCCGCTCGCGCGGTCGGTCAGGGTGAAGGTCATGCCGGCGGGCAGGGGGCTCAGGTCGTGGGCCGACAGGTCGGCGTCGTCGCGGCCGAGCGCGAAGGTCACGACCGCCTCGCCCCGCCCCTCGGCCACCATCGTCTGGGCCAGGGCTGCCGTCTCGAGGTTGTCCAGGTTCAGCACCGCCGTCCTCGCCCGGCCGGTGAAGCCGCCGAACAGGTCGCGCAGCTCCTCCATCGACTTGTGGTCCAGCGAGATGTTGGACACCACCGCCACCGTCGGATCGTAGCGGGCGATGGAACCGTCCGACTCGTCCACTTCGGCCACGAACAGATCGGGCCCGCCGATCAGGGCGCTGGCGAAGGGGTGGTCGGCGTCGGCGAAATTCTTCATCACCGCCCCGTTCATGACGGTCGGCGCGCGGCCCGCCTGATTCAGGATCCACGCGATCATGCCGGTGATGGTCGACTTGCCGCTGGTGCCCGCCACGCCGATCGAGGTGGGGGCGGCGTTGAAGATCCGGCTCAGCAGTTCCGGCCGGGTGACGATGGGGGCCCCTACGCGCCGCGCCGCGCCGATGTCGGGCACCGTGTCCTCGACCGCGCCCGTCGCCACCACCGTGTGATCCGCCCGCACGCCCGATCCGTCCTGGGGGTGCAGGGCCACGCCGTGCGCCCTCAACCAGTCGAACTTCTCCGGCGTCCGCCCCTGGTCCAGCGACCGGTCCGAGCCCTCGACCGAAGCGCCCTGCGCCTGGACGATCATCGCCAGGGGCAGCATGCCGGACCCGCCGATGCCGCAGAAAAAATAGGAGACGTTCTGATCCATGGTGCCTTAGAACAGAGGTTCGGTGCCGCGCGCCACTGTCTTTCGCCGATCTTCAGCACGGAGCCCAGGGTGGCGCTGGAAACCGACCCCGACAAGGCGAGCAACGCCTTCAAGATCGGCGCCGTCTGCGTCAGCTCCCGCTTCGACCGCAGCCGGGCTGAAGCCGTGCAAGGCTGGATGACCGAGCATTATCCCGAAGGCTCGGTCTCGGTCGTCTTCCATCCCAACAGCTTCCTGAAGTCGGGCCATTTCGCGGGTGACGATCAGGCGCGGGCCGATGCCTTTGTCGAGTTCGCCAACGATCCGCGCATCCATGCCGTTTGGTTCGCGCGAGGGGGGTACGGCTCGTGTCGGGTGGCCGAGGCGATCATTCCCCGGTTGAACCCCGTCGCGCGGCAAAAGCGCTACCTCGGCTATTCCGACGCCGGCAGCCTGATGGCCGCGATGTACAAGGCGGGTTTCGTGAACATCGCCCACGGGCCGATGGCCTCGGACGCGGTCCGAAACGACGCCACGGCCGAACGCGCTCTGGCGTGGCTGACGCGAGGCGACACGAGCTTGCTGGAGCCGTCGCTGGCGACCGATCCCCGCCCCGCCGTGGCCTTCAACCTGACGGTGCTGGACCAACTGCTCGGCACCAGCCTTGAGCCGGACCTGAGCGGCCACGTCCTGATGCTGGAGGATGTGTCGGAGGCCGCCTATCGCATCGACCGGATGATGTTCCATCTGACCAGCCAGCCGTCGATCCGGCGCGTCGCGGGCATCCGCGCCGGGCGGTTCACCGATGTGACGCCCAACGAGCCGGACTTCGGCCTGACCGCGGAACAGATCGTCCAGCACTGGTGCGAACGCTCAGGCATCCCCTACCTCGGCCCCGCCGATATCGCCCACGACCGCAACAACAAGGTCGTGCCGTTCGGGCCACGCTCTTAACCCTATCGCTCCCGCGTTCGGCGAACGCTCTCGACAGAGAACAGCGGTCCGGCTCACATGCTCGCGATGGGGCGCAACGGTTCGCAAACCCTGCCGGCATGGACACGGGCGGCCATGGTCGGCGTGCTGGGTGGGACTGTTCTCGCGTTTGCGACGACCGCGTCGGGGGGCGCGGTCGAGGCGGCACAGAGCCGCCGCCTCATCACTTCCGACGGGGCCCGTCTTCATTACCTGGAGGCGGGCCCTTCGGGGGCTCCCACGATCCTGTTCGTGCCCGGATGGACCATGCCCGGCTGGATCTTCGAGCGTCAGATCGCTGCCCTCTCCGACCGTTTCCACGTCCTGGCGCTGGACCCGCGCGGCCAGGGCGAGAGCGAGGTCACACGCTTCGGCTACACCCATGAGCGCCGAGGCCGCGACATCGGCGAACTGATCGATCAGGCCGCGACCGGCCCGGTCGTGCTGGTCGGCTGGTCGCTGGGCGTGCTCGACAGCCTGGCCTCGGTGGCCCAGGCCGGAGACGACCGGATCGCCGGACTGGTCCTGATCGACAACTCCATCGGCGAGGAACCCGCGCCCCGCCCCGCCGCCGAACCCACGCGTCCCGCCGGGCAATCCACCCTGTTGCCGGAGGAGCGCCGCGCCCGCCGCGCCGCCTTCGTCGCCGGCATGTTCGCCCATGATCCGGGCGCGGATTGGCGCGAGCGCCTTGTAGACCAGGCCCTTCGCATGACGCCCGAGGACGAACGACGGCTTCTGACCTACGACGTCCCCCGCGAGTTCTGGCGCGCCGCCGTTCATTCGACGACGAAGCCCGTCCTTTATGCCGTCCGGCCGCGCTGGCGGGCCCAGGGCGAAACCCTGATCGCCACCCACCCCGACGCCGAGATGGCGGTGTTCGAGGACGCCGGTCACGCCCTGTTCGTGGACGAGGCCGACCGCTTCAACGCCCTGCTGACCGACTTCATGGAGCGTCGGGCCGGCGCGGCCAGGTCGCTCCAGTGACCGCCGTCGTCGAAAGGACCCGCGGGGCGCTGATCCCGCTATTCCTGATCGCCATGGGCGTGGTCGGCATCGAGAACGCCCTGACCCGCTACTTCGCCGTCGCGAAATGGTCCGAGTACGGATACTGGATCATCTCGATCGTCATGGCCGGCTTCGCCCTCAGCGGCGTCGTGGTGGCCCTGTTCCGCGACGCGGTGGCCCGGCACGGCGCGGTCCTCAGGACCGTCCTGCCCGCCGCCATGGTGATCGCCGCCGCCCTGGGCTACCAGGCGGTCACGGCCAACCCGTTCAACCCGCTGCAGCTTCAGAACCCGACGACCTGGCCGGACCAGGTCCGGAACATCGGGCTCTACTATGCGGTCCTGCTGCCCTTCTTCTTCCTCTCCGGACTCTACATCAGCCTGATCTTCATCCTGAACCACCGCGAGATCGGGCGGGTTTATGGCTACGACCTGATCGGCGCGGGGCTGGGCGCGGCGCTGGCGCTGAGCCTGATGTTCGTGGTCCACCCCTTCCTGCTGGCCCCGGTGCTGATGATCCCCCTGGCGCTGGCGCCGGTGTTTCAACCCGGCAAGGGCCGATGGGCCGGTATCGCTCTGGCCGCGGTCGCCTTCGTGGGGGCCCAGTATGTTCTGTTCACCGGCGCGGCTCCCGCCTTCTCGGAGTTCAAGGCCATCTACGCGCCCCTGAACACGCCGGGCGCGGCCGTTGTCGCCGAGGTGCGCCAGCCGCGTGGCCACTATCTGCTGCTCGAGAACTTCACCGAGCGGGTGGACGCCGACGTGTCCAACAACGCGGGCATGATGGGCGTCGCCGGCCCGCCCTCGACCTATGGCCTGTACCGCGACGGCAACCGTGTCGCCGCCCTGCCCAGGGCCGGGCCGCTGGACACAGCCTATGCGCCTAGCGCCCTGTCCGCCGCCCCCTATGCTTTGCGTCCCGGCGCCGAGGTCCTGCTGGTTGGCCTGTCCGGCGGCTATCGCGCGGGCGAGGCGCTGACGCTCGGCGCGTCCCGCATCGACGGCGTGGAGGGTGAGCCCGTGCTGGCCTGGGCGCTCAGGAACGGCCTGGGCCCATCCCCGGCCCTCGCGCCCGACCGCCGCATCAAACTGCTGGAGGGCGGCCCCATCGCGGCGGCCTGGCGGGCCGGCCCGGCCAGTTACGACGTCATCGACCTGTCTTCGGATTTCGTCGATGCGGCCCCGGCGAACGTCACCGGCGTCACGGCCGAGGCCATGCGCGCCTATCTGGCGGCCCTGAAGCCCGGCGGCATGGTGTCGGTCTCCGTCTCCATCCGCGACTTCCCCGTCTATGCCCTCCGCGTGCTGGCCACGGGGCGGCAGGCCCTGACCGGCATGGGCGTCGGCGATCCGTCCGCCCACGTCATGGTCTATCGCTCGGCCTGGAACGCCCGCATCCTGATCAGCCCGACGCCGTGGTCCCCTGCCGACGTCGCGGCGCTGGAAGCCTGGGCCGCCGCTCGCTCGTTCGACGTCTCCTGGCGGCCGGGGCTGGACGTGACGGCCGCCCGCGCCGGCCTGTTCAACGACCTGCCCAGCGTCTCCTTCGCCAGCGGCCAGATCGTCTCGACCGGCCCCAACGACGCCATCGCCAACGAGGTCGCGGCGGTGCTGGCCGGCCGTCCGTCCCCGTCTTCGGAGGCCTTCCACATCCGGCCCGCGACGCTGGACCGGCCCGCCTTCCATTCCTCGCTGCGGCTCGAGGACCTGCCCACATTGATCCGGCGGCTGGAGGTCCTGCCCCAGGCCGAGATCGGGGCCCTGGTGAACATCGCTGTGCTGGGCCAGGCCATGGTGATCGCCCTACTGGTGCTTGCCGCGCCCCTGTTGTTCCGCCGGCGGACCAGCGGCGCGAAGGACAGGCCGCGCGCCTGGCCCGCCCTTTATTTCCCCGCGCTCGGCCTCGGCTTCCTGCTGATCGAGATCTGGCTGATCGACAAGGCCGCCTTCTGGCTGAACGACTATTCGTCCGCCTTCGCCCTGGTGCTGACGTCCATGCTGATCTTCTCGGGCCTGGGCAGCATGATCGCCGGCCGCTGCGCCGCCATGCCCAAGGCCGCCTCCATGATCGGCCTGATCGTCGTCCTCGCCTGGATCGCGGCCATGTGGGTGGGGGCCGAGGATTTCATGATGCGAACCCTGGACCAGCCCTGGGCCGTCAAGGGGCTGATGGTCGTGCTGGCCGCCGCGCCGGTGTCGCTGGCGCTCGGCCTGCCATTCCCGCTGGGCCTGATTCAGGTCGGCGACGGCCGGGCCCTGCCCTGGGCCTGGGGGCTGAATGGGGCCTTCTCTGTGGTCGCCACGCCCCTGGCCAATCTGATGAGCCGCGACGTCGGTTTCTCCTCCCTGCTGGTCGCGGGGGTGGTGCTCTACTGCCTCGCCTTCCTGGTCCTGCCGGTCGCCCAGGCCCGGCCGCGCGCGGCTCCGCTGTTCGAGCCCTCCGCGCCCGTCGATCCCTTCGCAGACCTGCCCGAACCCGCGCCCGCGACCCTCGATCCCTTCCCGGCCCAGACCGCATCAGGTCGGCCCGGCCAGACCCAGACGAGCCCCGCATGACCCTCGCCAGACGCTCCTTCCTGACCGCCGCCGGCGCCGCCGCCCTGGGCGGTCTCGCCGCCTGCGACGAACAGACGATGAAGACGGTCCAGGCCCGCCTCAACCCGACCCAGTCGACCGGCGCGGCAGGGGCTGCGGCCCCCGCCGCCAACGCGGCCGTCGAGGCGGGCGGTGCCTCCGCCGTGTCGCAGACCGTCCGCATGCCGACCGAGCCCTGGACCTGGCCCCGGTTCAACGCCGCCATGCAGGCGTCGGCGCGGCCGCACACCTTGGACAAAGTCCAGTTCAACGCCATCCAGGCGCGAAAGCCCGCCGCCATCGACCGTATACGCACCTATCTCGATGGCCGTTTCGGCGCGCACGATCCGAACGTCGTCCGCGCCTTCGAGAGCGTGCCGCGCGACTTCTTTCACTACGCCTATGCCTCCGACGCCTCGACCGCCTATCAGGCCTATGAGGCCGACCCCAAACCCTGGGCCATCGGCCACGGCAGCGTCCTGTCCGACTATCTGGGTCAGGCCTATATGACCCAGCTGGCGGCGCCCAAGCCGACCGACGTCACGCTGGAAATCGGCACGGGCTCGGGCTTCCAGTCGTCGCTGCTCAGCCGCATCGTGCGCGACAGCTACACCATCGAGATCATCCAGCCGATCGGCGAGGCGGTGGGCAAGATCTTCGACCCGCTGGGCTACGACAACGTCCATTCCCGCGTCGGCGACGGCTATTTCGGCTGGCCCGAGGTGACCGAGGGCTTCGACACCATCATGCTGACCTGCGTCGCCCAGTACGCCCCGCCCGAGCTGTTCCGCCAGCTCAAGCCGGGCGGCAAGCTGATCATCCCGATCGGCCAGCCCTTCCGCCGGGGCCAGGTGCTGTATGTCTACACCAAGGACGCCGACGGCCGGGTCCGCAGCCGCCGCGACGTCGGCGTCTTCTTCATCCCCATGACCGGCGCCATGCAGACCCAGGCGCGGCCGGCTTAGGCCGCCGCCGCTTCCTGCAGCACCAGCGCGTCCAGCGCCTGGATCAGGTCGGCGATCAAGTCGTCCTCGTGCTCCAGTCCGACGGACAGGCGCAGCAGGCCCTCGGTGATCCCGGCCACGACCCGCGCTTCCGGCGTCATGGCGGCGTGGGTCATGGTCGCCGGGTGGGCGATCAGGCTTTCGACCCCACCCAGGCTCTCGGCCAGGGTGAAGGTGTCCAGCGTCTCGACCAGTCGGCGCACCGCCTCGATGCCCCCGGCCAGTTCGAAGCTCAGCATCGCCCCCGGCCCCCTCTGCTGGCGCGCCGCCAGGGCGTGTCCGGGGTGGGACGCCAGGCCTGGATAGTGGACCGCCGACACCGCCGGATGGGCCTCGAGCAGGGCCGCGACCTTGCCCGCTGTCGCCTGCTGCCGCTCGATCCGCGCGAACAGCGTCCGCACCCCGCGCAGCGTCAGATAGGCGTCGAACGGCGACCCTGTGACCCCCAGGCAGTTGGCCCACCAGGCCAGCTCCGCATGATCCGCCGGATCGGCCGCGATCACCGCCCCGCCGACCACGTCGGAATGGCCGTTGATGTATTTGGTCGTGGAGTGGACCACGATGTCGGCGCCCAGTTCGATGGGTCTTTGCAGCGCAGGCGACAGGAAGGTGTTGTCGGCCACCACCTTGGCCCCCACCCGGTGCGCCCGGGCGCAGATGTCGGCGACGTCGACGACCCTTAGCAGGGGGTTCGACGGCGTCTCGACCAGCACCAGCTTGGGGTTCAGGGCCAGGGCCGCGTCCAGCGCGACCGGATCGCCCTGATCGACCCACAGCACCTCGAAATGCCCCTTGCGCGCCCGGGCGCACAGCAGACGGTGGGTCCCGCCGTAACAGTCGTGCGGCGCGATCAGCAGGTCGCCGGGCTCGAGCAAGGACAGCGGCAGATCGACCGCCGCCATGCCCGTCGCCGTGACCACGCAGCCCGCCCCGCCTTCCAGCTCGGCCAGGGTCTCGGCAAGCACGTCGCGGGTCGGATTGCCCGACCGGCTGTAGTCGTATTTCCGCTTCTGCTCGAAGCCCGCGAACGAATAGTTCGATGACAGATAGAGCGGCGGCATGACCGCGCCGTGGGCCGTGTCGGTGTCGACGCCGGAGCGGGCGCAGGTGGTGTAGGCGTGGTGGGGGCGGCGCGCGATCGTCATTGATCGATCTCCTTCAGGGCGGCGCGGAGGATGGCGGCGACCGCCTCGTCCTCCTTCAGAAAGGCGTCGTGGCCGTACAGCGACGGGGCCTCGACGAAGCGAAACAACGTGGGCAGGCGGGCGGCCAGCTCGCGCATGTCCTCGATCGGCACCAGCCGATCGGAGGTGAAGCCGACCAGGGTCGTGGGTGTCCGGATCGCCTCGGGCGTCACCGCGTGCCGGTCGATCGAGTCCGACAGCGACAGCCAGCGCGCGGGCGTGGTGTGCGTCCGATAGGCCCGGCCTCTCGCCGTCAGATAGTCGCAGACCGGATAGGCCCCGCCGACGGCCTTGGGGGCCTGGGTTTCGAACCGTTCGCCGAACTCCTCGGCCGTCCGATAGGTGGTCATGGCCAGTTCGCGGGCCAGGGCGACGCCGTCCTCCGGGCACCCCGCCGCCTCGGCCAGTTGCAGGATGCGGCGCTGGATGCCGCGCCAGGCGGTGGCCTGGGGGTGCGCGCGGTGGGCGGCGGAGACCACCACCAGCTGTTCGACCCGGTCCGGGAACAGCTCGGCGAACGCCAGGGCGATCATGCCGCCATAGGAGCAGCCCACGAAGGCCGAGACGACCGGATCGCCGATCGCGTCCAGGATCAGGCCCAGCAGCCGCGCCTGGTCGTGGGTGGTGATGGTGACGGGCTTGCCGCCCGCGACCGCCTCGGGCGCATAGTCGAAGGCCAGGACCTGAAACCGGTTCAGGTCGATGGGGCCCCGGATCGACACGGCGCCCGACCACCAGCCCAGGCCGTTGGTCTCGGTCCGGTGCACGAACCGGCCCGCCGAGATGCCACCGGCGACGACGACCAGGGGCGCGCCTTCGCGGCCGTGCAGCCGTCCCACGATCCGGCGCTGGCCCAGCCGCTCGCCGGACTGCAGCCGGAAGTCGGCGGGGATTTCGACCGGCAGATCGACGGCGACGCCGCCGCGCGCGATTTTGGGCACGCGCGATGTCGCGCGACAGAGGGGGTCGGAAAGGGTCTGTGTATCGAAGGCCATGGCGTCGTCTTCATCGTCCCGCCCACCAAGGCTCCGGGTGCGATGACAGATCGTGGAGACGTCGCCTCGTCGACGCTCCACTCATCTCTCGCGGAAGGTCCGAAAACCGTCCTCGCAGGAGTTGGCACCGTTCGGCTGGAAACCGGTGGTTGCCCCGACGTCAAAGGGCCTATCCCTCGGTCGGTCTTGATGAGTGACGTTACGTTGCGGTTGCGAAGGCCGCCGGTCAAGAGAAAAAATCTACCCCATTGTTCCCGCGAGAGCGGCGATGCGTGGCTGTCAGAGCGCACTGAGGCGCGCCGACGAAAGAAAAATGCCGAAACGGGTTGACGGCGGCGGCGAGGCCAGACAGGTTTCGACCAACGTTTTTCCTGAGGTTCGTCCCGTGTCCCGTCTCGGCCGCATCGCCGTTTCGACCTTCACCCCCGCCCTTGCGGCGCGGGCCGTGACGCCTGCGACCTTCATTTCGACCACCACCGGTATGACCACCACCGGCCCCTCGCGGGCGGGGACAGGTTAGCGCGCGCGGTCGATCAGACAGCCCAGCAAACCCCACCCGCCCGGCCCCGGCCCGGCGGGTTTTCTTATGCCCGAAACCCACCCTCTCAGTTTACGGAACACTCCGATGCCCCACTCCAAAGCCCACCTCGCCGTCGTCGAGAAACCGCTCAATGCCCCGCAGGCCGCCCCGGCTCCGGAGATCGTCGTGTTGAAGTTCGGCTCCTCGATCCTGAAGGACCAGTCCTGCGCTCCCGCCGTGGCGTCCGAGCTCTATGGCCATGTCCGCGCCGGCCGGAAGGTCGTGGCCGTGGTCTCGGCGCTCGGCGGCCACACCGATCGTCTGCTGGCTGATGCGCGCGCCCTGGGCCTCGATCATGAGAACGAACTGCTGCCCGCCTATGTCGCGCTCGGCGAGGAGAAGGCCGCGGCCCTGGTCGCCATCGCCTGCGACCGTATCGGGCTCGACGCCTGCGCCCTGTCGGTGCGCGAGCTCGGCATCGTCGCCGAGGGCCCGGTCGAGCACGCACACCCGGTGTCGCTGCACGCCGAAGCCCTGAACCGGGCGCTGGCGTCGCATCAGGTCGTGGTGGTGCCCGGCTTCGGCGCCGTCCGCGCCAACGGCCGGGTGGTGCTGCTGGGCCGGGGGGGATCGGACCTGACGGCGGTGTTCCTGGCCGCCGAGCTGGGGCTGAAGCGGGCGCGTCTCGTGAAGGACGTCGACGGCCTATACGACCGCGACCCGGCCTCGGCCTCTGGCAAGCCCCTGCGGTTCCGGCGCGCCAGCTGGGACGACGCGCGTCGCCACGGCGGGGCTTTGGTCCAGCACGACGCCATCGACCTGGGCCAGCAGCGGTCGGTCGAGATCGAGGTCGCCGCCCTGGGGCGTTCGGACTGCACGGTCGTCGGCGACGCCTCCGCGCCTCCGGGCCCGTCGGTGCCCGACGCCCCGCTGAAGGTCGCCATCGCGGGCTGCGGCGTGGTCGGCGGCGGCCTGCTGAAGCGGCTTCTGGCCGACGACCGCTTCCAGGTCGTGGGCGTCTTGGTCCGCGATCCGAAGAAGCCGCGCGACGTCGAGGCCCCCGCCGAGCTGTTCACCTCCGACCGGGAGGCGCTGCTGGCGCTCCAGCCGGACATCTTGCTGGAAGCGCTGTCCGAGGGGGGGGCCGGGCACGACCTGATCCGCTGCGCGCTCGAGCGCAACATCGACGTGGCCAGCGCCAACAAACAGGCCATCAGCCGCGACCCCCAGGGGCTGGCCGACCTGGCCCGGGCACGGGGCGCGCGCCTGGCCTATTCGGCGGCGGTCGGGGGTGGGGCGCCGATGATCGAGACGGTCCGCGCCGCCCGCGCGGCGGGACCGGTCAAGGGGTTCGAGGCCATCCTGAACGGCACGGTCAACTTCATGCTCAGCCGCATTCAGGCGGGGGCCGACTTCGCCGATGCCCTGGCCGATGCCCGGGTCGCGGGGTTCGCCGAGGAGGATCCGTCTTCGGATCTGGAGGGCCGCGATTCGGCCGCCAAGGTCCGGTTGCTGGCCTTCGAGGCCTTCGGCCGGACGCCAGAGGACGAGGTGCCCTGCGCGGCCCTGTCGGAGGACTTCAACCCCTCGGGCCCCGTGCGCCAGATCGGGGCCTGTTTCCGCGAGGGCGACGACCTGAAGGCATCGGTTTCGCTTGACGTCGGCCTCGACGACCCGTTCTTCCTCGCCCTGGACGGAGAGCGGAACGGCGTGAAGGTCTATGGCGAGGATGGGCGGGTCTGGTCCTGCGGCGGTCGCGGCGCGGGCCGCTGGCCGACGACCGAGAGCGTGCTGGCCGACCTGAACGACATCGTCCGGGCGCGGCATGCGTCGCTGGGGCACCACTGATCCCCTCCCTCCGCTCATCCCCGCGAAAGCGGGGACCCAGTCCTTCGGCCAATGATTGCCAAACAAGGCGAACGGCTCTCAATCCTGGACCTACGAAAGATCCGGACTCGCGAAAGAACTGGGTCCCCGCTTTCGCGGGGATGAGCGGAAAGAAAAACGGATGTCGAAGCTGATCGAGCTCAAGCCCTAATGGCCGTCTTCACCCCCGTCTCGGACGATCAGGCGCGCGCCTTCCTGAGCGACTATGACCTCGGCGATCTCGTCGGATTGCACCCGATCGCCGAGGGGGTGGAGAACACCAACTACCGGCTGGAAACGGGCGGGGCGCGCCATGTCCTGACGCTGTTCGAGGCGCGGACCGACGCGGGCAGCCTGCCGTTTTGCCTCGGCCTGACCGATCATCTGGCGGCGCGAGGCTATCCCGCGCCCCGGCCGGTCCGGCGGCGGGATGGGAACTGGGTCGGGACGTTGAACGGACGGCCAGCGGCGGTGATCGAATGGCTGGCCGGGGCCTGGCTGCGCGACCCCTCGACGTCAGAGGTCGAGGCGGCCGGGGCCCTGCTGGCGCGGCTGCATCTCGCGGCGGCCGATTTCGCGGTCTCGCGTGAGAACCCGGTCGGTCCGGATGCGTGGCGAGCGCTGGCCGATCGCTGCGCCACGGCGGCGACGGGCGAAGACCGCGCCATCCTGGACGAGGTCGAAGCAATTCTGGCTCGGCTCGGCGATCCGTGGACGGACGACCTGCCGACCGGTGCCATCCACGCCGACTACTTCCCTGACAACGTCCTGTTCGAGGACGGGGCGGTGTCCGGCGTGATCGACTTCTATTTCGGCTGCACGGGGGCCCTTGCCTATGACCTGGCCATCGCGCTCAGCGCCTGGGGCTTCGACGGTGCGGGTGCCCCGATCCCCGGCGCGGTCGACGCCTTCCGCAGAGGCTACGAGTCCGTCCGCCCCCTGACTCCCCCCGAGGCCGCCGCCCTGCCGCGCCTGGGCCAGGCCGCCGCCGTCCGCTTCACCCTGACCCGCCTGCACGACCGCATCTTCCACGACCCGACCAAGCTGGTGACACCCAAGGACCCGGCGGCGTTTCTCAGGCGGGCGGGGTGGTGGGGGGACGCCGCCTAGGCAGCGAAGGCTCTGACAGCCGCCAGCGCCTCTCCCGCATCCGCGCCGATCACCTCGAACCGCTCCGGCCGATCACCCAGGGCGCGGATGACCTCCGGCGGGTCGGGGGCGAAGCCGATGACGGGGGCGACGTCCTTGCCGAACTTGGCGGGGTGGGCGGTGGCCAGGGCGATGACGGGGCCGCCGTCGCGGTCGACAGCGCGCGCGGCGGACAGGGCGACGGCGGTGTGCGGACAGACGACCTCGCCCCAGGTGGCGAGGGCGTGGGCGATCTCGGCGCGGGTGGTGGCCTCGTCGACCGAGACGGCGGAGACCTCGGCGCGGAGGGCAGTCAGGAGGTCGGCCGGCAAGGTGACCCGGCCGTCGCGGGCGAAGTCCGCGAACAGGCCGCGCGTCAGGTCGGCGTCGCGGCCCGAGGCCTCATAGACCAGCCGCTCGAAGTTCGACGGAGCCTGGACGTCCATGCTGACCGAGGCCGTCTCCACCGCCGCACGGCGGGCGTAGACGCCTTCGTTGATCGCGCGGGCCAGGGCGTCGTTGGCGTTCACCGCCGCGACGAAGCCCCGGATCGGCAGCCCCATCTTGGACGCCGCGATGCCGGCGAAGGCGTCGCCGAAATTACCGGTGGGCACGACGAAGACCGGGGGCCGGGTCTCGCCCATCGCCGCCAGCTGTGACGCCGCCGAGAGGTAGTAGGGGATCTGTCCCGCCAATCGCGCCCAGTTGATCGAGTTGACCGAGGAGAAGCGGCCGTGGGCGCGAAGGCTCTCGTCGGCCAGAAGCCCCTTCACCAGACGCTGGCAGTCGTCGAAGTCGCCTCGGACGGCGAGGTTCAGGACGTTGTCGGCCGAGGTCGTCGTCATCTGCCGGCGCTGGACCGGCGAGACCCGTTCGTGCGGATGGAGCACGATGAGGCGGATGCGCGGCTGGTCGGCGAAGGCGGCGACGGCGGCGGCGCCGGTGTCGCCGCTGGTCGCCGTGACCAGTGTCAGTCGCTCGCCGGAGGCCGTCAGCGCCTCGGCCGACAGGGCGGCGGCCAGCTGCATCGCCAGGTCCTTGAAGGCGGCGGTCGGCCCGTGGAACAGCTCCAGCAGATAGAGCCCGTCCTCAAGCCGGCGGAGCGGCGTGACCTCCGGCGGGGTGAAGCCGGCGACCAGTCGATCAAGCGCGCGGTCCAGGGCGCCGTCGGGCAAGGCGTCACCGATGAAGGGAGCCATCGCCGTCCGCGCCATCCCGGCATAGGTCCGGTCAGGCGCCCAGCTCTCGGGCGACGGCGACGGCCAGGCGACCGGCATGTAGAGACCGCCGTCCGGGGCCATGCCGCGCAGGAGAGCCTCGGCGAAGTTGGTCGGAGCGGTCGCGCCGCGCGTGGAGACATAGGTTGCGGGGGAGGGCTGCATCGCATTCGGACCGTAGCCAGCAGGGAGATGGGCGTCACCAAGTTTCCTTCTCCCGAAAGGAGAGAAGGGAGACTCGTGCGACCCGAGGATGACGCTACGGGGCTTGGGTGCTAGCCACACTGTAATGTCCGACGAAGCGCACCGCCTGACCCATCTCCAGTCACTGGAGGCCGAGGCCATCCACATCCTGCGCGAGGTGGTGGCCGAGGTCGAACGGCCGGTGATGCTGTATTCGATCGGTAAGGATTCGGCCGTGATGCTGCATCTGGCGAAGAAGGCCTTCTGGCCCGGGCCCCTGCCGTTTCCGCTGCTGCATGTCGATACGACCTGGAAGTTCCGGGAGATGTACGCCCTGCGCGACAAGGTCGCCGCCGCGCCCGAGGTGGACCTGAAGGTCTGGATCAATGAAGACTCCCGGGCTCGCGGCATCAATCCCTTTGACCACGGCAGCCTGCACACCGACCTGTGGAAGACCGAGGGGCTGAAGCAGGCGCTGGACCACTATGGTTATCAGGCGGCCTTCGGTGGAGCGCGGCGCGACGAGGAGAAGTCGCGGGCCAAGGAGCGGGTCTTCTCGTTCCGCGCGGCGGGCCATCGGTGGGACCCCAAGACCCAGAGGCCGGAACTTTGGAGGCTCTACAACACCCGGATCGGGACCGGCGAGAGCATCCGGGTCTTCCCCATCTCCAACTGGACCGAACTCGACGTCTGGCAATACATCGAGCAGGAGGGCATCGAGATCGTGCCCCTGTATTTCGCCAAGGCAAGACCGGTCGTGGAACGGGCCGGCACCCTGCTGATGGTCGATGACGACCGCATGCGGCTGATGCCCGGCGAGCTTCCGCAGATGCGATCGGTGCGGTTCCGGACGCTCGGCTGCTATCCGCTGTCGGGCGCGATCGAGAGCCAGGCCGCCAGCGTCGGCGACATCATCGCCGAGATGAAGGCCTCCACCACCTCCGAGCGCCAGGGCCGGATGATCGACCACGACCAGACGGCCTCCATGGAGAAGAAGAAGGCGGAGGGCTATTTCTGATGGTGCCTCTGGTGGACACGACCCTGCTGCGCTTCCTGACCTGTGGGTCGGTGGACGACGGCAAATCGACCCTGATCGGACGGCTGCTCTACGACACCCGCGCCGTGCTGGACGACCAGATGACGGCGCTCGAGGCGGATTCGGCCAGGGTCGGGACGCAGGGCACGGCGCTTGATTTCGCCCTGCTGGTGGATGGCCTGGCGGCCGAGCGAGAGCAGGGCATCACCATCGATGTGGCCTATCGGTTCTTCGCCACCGAGCGGCGCAAATTCATTGTGGCCGACACCCCGGGCCACGAGCAGTACACCCGCAACATGGTGACCGGAGCCTCGACGGCCGATGCCGCGGTGATCCTGGTCGATGCCAGAAAAGGCGTTCTGGTCCAGACCCGGAGGCATGCCTACCTCTGTGCCCTTCTGGGCATCCGAAAGGTCGTCCTGGCGGTCAACAAGATGGACCTGCTGGGTTGGGACAAGGCGCGCTTTGAGGCCATTGCCGCCGATTTTGCGAGCTTCGCCGACAGCATCGGCCTCACCTCGGTGACGCCGATCGCCCTGTCCGGGCTGACGGGGGAGGGTGTCGTGGCACCGTCGCCACTGGCGGGGCAGACCCTGCTGGACTGGCTGGAGACCGTCGAGATCGACACCGAGGCCGACGGTGGGGCCTTGCGCATGCCCGTCCAGTGGGTCAATCGTCCGAACCCGGAGTTTCGCGGCTATGCCGGCCTGATCGCGGCGGGGAGTGTGCGGCCGGGGGACCGGGTGCGCGTCCTGCCATCGGGCCGCGAGAGCCATGTCGCGCGCATCGTCGCCATGCCGGACGACCAGACCGAAGCGCGGATCGGACAGGCCGTCACCCTGACCCTGACCGACGAAATCGATGTGTCACGCGGCGACGTCATCGCAGCCGCCGACGCTCCGCCCTCCGTGGCCGACCAGTTCGAGGCCGCGGTCGTCTGGATGGATGAAGAGACGCTGTCGCCCGGCCGATCCTATCTGCTGAAGATCGGGGCGAGGACGGCGACGGGCCAGATCACGACGATCAAGCACAAGATCAACGTCAACACGCTCGAGAAACTGGCGGCGACGCGACTGGTGCTGAATGACATCGCCGTCTGCAATCTGTCGCTCGATCGGCCGATCGCCTTCGAACCTTATGAGACGAACCGGGACCTGGGCGGCTTCATCCTGATCGACCGGATCACCAACCGGACCGTGGGGGCCGGGATGATCCATTTCGCGCTCCGCCGGGCTGACAACATCCACTGGCAGGCGATCGATGTGGACCGCGACGCCCGCGCGGCGATGAAGGGTCAGACCGGCCGGGTCGTCTGGCTGACCGGCCTGTCGGGCGCGGGCAAGTCGACCATCGCCAATCTGGTGGACCGGCGACTGCATGCCATGGGCAGGCACACCTACCTGCTGGACGGCGACAATGTCCGGCATGGGCTGAACCGGGACCTGGGCTTCACCGAGGAGGACCGGGTCGAAAACATCCGCCGCGTCGCCGAGGTGGCCCGGCTGATGGCCGACGCCGGGCTGATCGTCATTACCGCCTTCATCTCGCCATTCCGCGCCGAGCGGCGGATGGCGCGCGAAATGATGACCGACGGCGAGTTCGTTGAGGTCTTCGTCGACGCGCCCTTGGCCGTGGCCGAGGCGCGGGACGTGAAGGGCCTGTATGCCAAGGCTAGGGCCGGGCAGCTGAAGAACTTCACCGGCATCGACAGCCCCTATGAGGCTCCCGAGCAGGCGGACATCCTCATAGACACGACGACCGTCAGCGCCGTCGAGGCCGCGGAGCGGATCGTCGCCGAGATTTTGAAGACATAAGGTTATCCTTACAGATTCAGCAGGGCCGGATCGCCGCCCTGGGCGGAGATGTTGTTCGAGATCGCCTTCTCCGACGCATAGCGGATCAGGCTGTAGGGTCCGCCCGCCTTGGGCCCGGTGCCGGACAGCCCCTCGCCGCCGAAGGGCTGGACGCCCACGACCGCGCCGATGATCGAGCGGTTGATGTAGACGTTGCCGGCGGGGACCAGCCGCGCGACCTCCTCGGCGAAGGCCTCGATGCGCGAGTGGACGCCCAGCGTCAGCCCATAGCCGCGCGCGGCGAGCCTCGATGCCGTCTCCTTCAGCTTCGACGGCTCATAGCGGCAGACGTGCAGAATGGGGCCGAAGACTTCGCGCTCCAGATAGTCGGGCGTCGGCACCTCGGCGATGGTGGGGGCAAACAGATGGCCCTTGTCGGCGCCGGCGGGCAGCCGGGCGCGGGCGATGATCTTCGCGTCGCCTTCAAGACGCTTGAGGTGGGCCTCCAGCGCGCCCTTGGCGTCGGCGTCGATGACGGGGCCGATGTCGGTGGAGGGGTCGGACGGATCGCCGACGACCTGGGCGGCCAGCGCGCCCTTCAGCCCCTCGATCAGGGCGTCGGCGGCGTCGTGGGGGACGTAGAGCAGACGCAGCGCCGAGCATCGCTGACCCGATGAGCCGAAGGCCGACAGGATGACATCGTCAATGACCTGTTCCTTCAGCGCCGTGGTGTCCACGAACATGCCGTTCAGCCCGCCCGTCTCGGCGATGAAGGGGATGATCGGACCGGGCTGGTTGGCTAGCGACCGGTTGATGGCGGTGGCCGTATCCGTGCCGCCGGTGAAGGCGACGCCGTCGATGCCCGGATGGGAAACGAGCTTCGCGCCCACCGTCTCGCCTCGGCCGGGGACGAGCGCCAGCAGGTCCGGATCGAGCCCGGCCTTGATGTAGAGCCGCACGGCCTCGGCGGCGATCAGGGGCGTCTGCTCGGCGGGCTTGGCCAGCACCGCGTTTCCGGCGGCGAGCGCCGCGGCGATCTGGCCGGTGAAGATGGCCAGCGGGAAGTTCCAGGGCGAAATGCAGGCGAAGACGCCCCGGCCGTGCAGGACCAGCTGGTTGATCTCACCCACCGGGCCCTTGAGCGTCTGGGGTCCGCCGAAATCGCGTTCGGCCAGCATGGCATAGTAGCGGCAGAAGTCGGCGGCCTCGCGCACCTCGGCCACGCCGTCGTTCAGCGTCTTGCCCGCCTCGCGGCTGAGCAGGGCGACGAGGCGGTCGATGTCGGCCTCCAGCGCATCGGCCATCGCGCGCAGGATCGGCGCGCGACCGGCCCCGCCCTTGCGATCCCAAGCGACCTGGGCGCGGGCGGCCGCGTTCACGGAGGCGTCCAGATCGGCCTCGGTGGCTTCGGAGACGTGGCCCAGCACCTGGGTCGTGTCGAAGGGGTTGGTGACGGCCTGCGGGTTGGTGCCAGCCAGTAGCTTGCCGCCGATGATCGGGCCGCTGGTCAGCTTCTCGGCATCGACCCTGGCCAGGGCGGCCGCGTGGCGCTCGCGGTCGGCGCGTTGGGAATAGTCGCGGCCGAGCGAGTTCTGGCGGTCCATGTACATGTCCTTGGGCGTGGGGATTTTCGCGTGACGATCGGGGTGGGCCTCGACGCTCGCGATGGGGTCGGCGGCGACGGCGGAGGCGGGCACCCGCTCGTCCAGCAGGGCGTGGACGAAGGAGGAGTTGGCGCCGTTCTCCAGCAGGCGCCGCACCAGATAGGGCAGTAGATCCTCATGCCCGCCGACGGGGGCGTAAGCCCGCACCGTCACCTCGCCGAAGGTCTCCCTGGCCGCGTCGTAGAGCGCCTCGCCCATGCCGTGCAGGCGCTGGAACTCGATCTTGACGCCCCCCTCTTGAGCCTTGCTGTCGCGCGCCATGCGGTGGACGGCGGCGAGCGAATGGGCGTTGTGGGTGGCGAACTGGGAATAGAGGTGAGGGGCCGCCTCGATCATGGCGCGGGCGCAGACCAGATAGTTCAGGTCCGTCGCCGCCTTGGTCGTGAAGACGGGATAATCGGTGCGGCCGAAGACCTGGGCGCGCTTGATCTCGGTGTCCCAGTAGGCGCCCTTGACCAGGCGCACCATCAGACGGCGGCCGGAGGCGCGGGCGAGGTCGGCGACGCGGGCGATGACCTCGGGGCCGCGCTTCTGATAGGCCTGGACGGCGAGACCCAGCCCCTGCCATTCGCCCAGCGACGGCTCGTGCGCCAGCCGGTCCAGCAGCTTCAAGGACAGGGCGAGCCGGTCGGCCTCTTCCGCGTCCATGGTGAAGTTGATGTCGGCGTCGGCCGCGATCTTGGCCAGCCGCAGGACGCGGGGATAGAGCTCGGCCCAGACGCGGGCTTCCTGGGTGGCCTCGTAGCGCGGCGACAGGGCCGACAGCTTGACCGAGACGCCGTGGCCGCTTTCAGGCCCTTGTCCTTTCGCCGTCTTGCCGACGGCGGTGATGGCGTCGGCGTAGATCTTTTCATAGCGGACGGCGTCGGCCTCGGTGCGGGCACCCTCGCCCAGCATGTCGAAGGAACAGAGCCAGCCCTCGCGGTCGGCGCGCTTCAGGGCCGCCTCGATGGTGCGGCCGACCACGAACTGCTCGCCCATGATCTTGACCGCCGTGGCCACGGCCTGGCGGATGACGGGCTCGCCCAGCCGTCCGACGATGCGCTTGAGGAAGCCGGGCAGGTCGGACTTGGCCTGATCGTCGGCGTCGACCAGCCTGCCCGTCAGCATCAGGCCCCAGGTGGAGGCGTTGACGAACAGGCTGTCCGACTGCCCCAGGTGGGAGCTCCAGTCGGCCGAGCCGATCTTTTCGGCGATCAGGCGATCGCGGGTGTCCTCGTCCGGGGTGCGCAGCAGGGCCTCGGCCAGGCACATCAGGGCCAGGCCCTCGCGGGTGCCCAGGGAGAATTCCTGCAGGAAGCTCTCGACCACGCCCTGCTTCTTCTGACTGGCGCGGGCGTGCTCGACCAGGGCCACGGCCTCGGCGACGACGGCGGGGCGGGCGGCGGCGTCAAGCGGGGAGGTGGCCAGCAGGGCGCGGACCGTCGTCGGCTCGTCGGCGAACTTGCCGTGATCGAGCGTGTCCCAATCCTGGGTCAGGCTGGAGGACGCGAGCGGCAACGAGACGGGGGCGTTCATGGGGCGTCTCTTAGGCCTGGCTTCGTCGGGACGAAAGATGGTGCGAACCGTCTGAATAGTGCGAAATCCGGATGGGCCGAGCGCGGGCGCGAGGATGTTGAGCCACTGTAGGGGCCGGTTGCGTCAGGATCGGTCGTAGGGGCGAGACTGGGCGGGATTTCTCCCTCCCCGAAACGGGGAGGGTGGTCGGAGCGAAGCGGAGACCGGGTGGGGGCGGCCGGGTGGGTCAGACGCAAGCATCGCTTTGTATTGCCTGGCCGCCCCCACCCCTCGCTGCGCGAGTACCCTCCTCCGGAGGCGGAGGGAGAGATGCACGACTTGCCCCGCTGACGAACTTGATGGCCAATGCGCCGCATCTGATTTTGGAGTTCCCTCATGATCGATCGTCGCCGCCTGATGTTCACCGCCGCCGCTGGAGCCGGGCTGATGGCGTCCGGCCAGACCTTGGCCGCGCCGCAAGCGACAACGCCGACGGCCGCGGGCGCGGCGCTGCGGGCGGTGATGGACAAGGTGGTCCAGCAGACCCTGATGACCTCGCCCGAGACCCTGACCCAGCTGGGCTTCGACCGGGGCGCGAACGCGGCGATGAAGGCGCGGCTGGACGACCGGTCCCAGGCCAAGGTCCTGGCCGACCGCGACATCTTCCGCAGCCAGATGGCCGAGCTGAAGGCCGTCGATCGTGCCGGGCTGAGCGCGGACGAGGCCGTCTGGTACGACTCGCTGGAGTATTTCGGCGACACCGCCATCGCGGGCTATGCCTTCCCCTATGGCGGCAATGGCTTCGGGCCCGCGCCCTATACGATCAGCCAGCTGACGGGCTCGTACCAGTCGATCCCCGACTTCCTGGACAGCGTCCATTCCATCGACACGCCCGAGGACGCCGAGGCCTATCTGAGCCGGGTGTCCGCCTTCGCCACGGCGCTGGATCAGGAAACCGAGCGCATGCTTCTGGATTTCGAGGCCGGGGCCGTGCCGCCGGACTTCGTCATCGCCAGGACCCTGGCCCAGATGGACGGCCTGATGGCTGGCGGGGCCGCGGGCACGACGCTGGTCCAGTCCGTCGCGCGGCGGACGGCCGAAAAGTCGCTCGCCGGCGAATGGGGCAGCCGGGCCGAGGCCATCGTCAATGACGCGGTCTTCCCCGCGCTGAGCCGACAGGCCGAGGCGCTGAGGGCGCGGCAGGCCGGGGCGACCCATGACGCGGGCGTGTGGCGGCTGCCGAACGGCGAGGCCTTCTACCGCTTCGGTATCCAGAGCTACACCACGACCAATCTGTCAGGCGACGAGATCCACGAGATCGGGCTGGCGCAGCTGGCCGAACTGTCGGCGCGGGCCGATGTGCTGCTGAGGGCGCAGGGGCTGACGCAGGGGTCGGTCGGGGCCCGGATCGCGGCGCTGGGCGACGATCCGCAATACCTCTATCCCAACACGGACGAGGCCAAGGAGCAGTTGCTTCGCGACCTGAACGACCAGATGGCGGACATGGCGCGTCGCCTGCCCGAGTATTTCGGGCGGATCCCGCAGGCCGGCGTCGAGATCCGGCGCGTGCCGGTGGCGATCGAGGCGGGGGCGCCGGGTGGATACTACAACGCCCCGTCGCTGGATGGCTCACGGCCGGGGGCCTATTACATCAATCTGCGCGACACGGCGGAGTGGCCGAAGTTCCAGCTGCCGACCCTGACCTATCACGAGGCGGCGCCCGGTCATCACCACCAGATCGCCCTGTCGCAGGAACGGCCGGACGTGCCCCTGTTGATGAAGGTGCTGGGCTTCTCGGCCTATTCCGAGGGTTGGGCCCTGTATGCCGAGCAGCTGGCCGACGAGATGGGCGTCTATGAAAACGACCCGGTCGGTCAGATCGGCTATCTGCAGTCGCTGATGTTCCGGGCCACGCGCCTGGTGGTCGACAGCGGCATGCACGCCAAGCGCTGGAGCCGCGAGGAGGCGATCCGCTTCATGGTCGACGCCCTGGGGGACGCCGAGAGCGCGGTCACGACCGAGATCGAACGCTATTGCGTCTGGCCGGGCCAGGCCTGCTCCTACAAGCTGGGTCACACCAAATGGGCCGAGCTGCGGACCCATGCCCAGACGGCGCTGGGCGACCGCTTCGACATTCGCGCCTTCCACGATGCGGGCATGAACACCGGCGGGGTCCCGCTGACGGTGCTGGAGCGGGTGATGACGGAATGGACCGCGGCGCAGGTGGCGGCGTGAGAGACCTCGGCATGACCCGGGGCGCGGCGCTGATCGCAGCGGTGTCGATGCTGGCGCTGTCGGCGGGGCTGGCCCAGGCCCAGACGGCGGCCCCGGTCGAGTACGACCTGCGTTTCGACGACGCGGTGCATCACGAGGCCCGGATCACCGTGACCTGGCGCGACGTCGGGTCCGAGCCCCTGCGGGTGCGGATGTCACGGTCGTCGCCCGGCCGCTATGCGATCCACGAGTTCGCCAAGAACGCCTATTCGGTCTCGGCCGTCGACGGGGCGGGCCGGGCGCTGACGATCGGGCGGACCGATCCCTATGGCTGGACCATCGCCGATCACGACGGGACGGTCAGCGTGACCTACACCCTGTTCGGCGACAGGGCGGACGGCACCTATGCCCAGATCGACGCGACCCATGCCCATCTGAACATCCCCGCGTCGCTGATGTGGGCGGAAGGACAGGAGACGCGGCCCGCCACGGTGCGGTTCCGGCCCGTGGCCGCGGACTGGCGGGTGGCGACCCAGCTGAGACCGACCGAAGACCCTTACGTCTTCACCGCGCCTGACCTGCAGTATCTGATGGACAGCCCGACCGAGGTCAGCGCCCACGCCGTGCGCGAATGGACGGTCGACGACGCGGGCACGCCGCGCACCATCCGGCTGGCGGTGCATCACGCGGGCACCGACGCCGAGCTGGACCGGTTCGCCGCCAGCGCGCGCAAGGTGGTAGATCAGCAGATCGCCGTCTTTGGCGACGTGCCGGATTTCGACTTCGGGACCTATACGTTCATCGCCGACTACCTGCCCTACGTCAGCGGCGACGGCATGGAGCACCGGAACTCGACCATCCTGAGCGACACCCGGTCCTTCGCCCAGGCGGACTTCGATCAGCTGGGCACACTGAGCCACGAGTTCATCCATGCCTGGAACGTGGAGCGGATTCGCCCCGCGGAACTGGAGCCGTTCGACTTCACCGACGCCAATCCGACGCCGTCGCTATGGTTCGCGGAAGGGTTCACCAGCTACTACGGGCCGCTGACGATCCGGCGGGCGGGCGAGCAGTCGGTCGACGGGTTCCTGGCGGACCTGGGCGGCACGCTGGGCTTCATCGTCAACAATCCGGGCCGAGCCTATGGCTCGCCGCAGGAGATGAGCCTTCGGGCCCCGTTCGTGGACGCGGCGACGTCGATCGACCCGACCAATCCGACCATCTTCACCTCCTACTACCCCTACGGCCAGATCATCGCGCTCGCTCTGGACCTGACGCTGCGCCAGCGGTTCCCGGGCGTGACCCTGGACGACTACATGCGCCGGATGTGGCGGGTTCACGGGGTGACCGAGCGGCCGTTCACGCCCGACGACCTGGTCGAGGCCCTGGCGGTGACCACGGGCGACCGGGCCTTCGCCGAGGACTTCTTCGCCCGGCACGTCGAGGCCAGCGAACTGCCCGACTTCGCGCCCCTGCTGGCGCAGGCGGGCCTGGTGCTGAGGCCCGCGCGGCCCGAGGCCGCCTGGATCGGGGGCTCGCCCATCCGGGCGACGGGGACGGCGCTGATGGTTACGAACGTGCCCGCCCGGGGCTCGCCCCTGTTCGAGGCGGGGCTGAGCCGGGGCGACGAGATCGTCTCGGTCGACGGCGTCGAGATGAACGCCGACGCCGACTGGGCGGCCGTGGTGGCGGCGCGCAAACCCGGTGACACGGTCGAAATCGCCTATCGCCAGCGGGGCGTGGACAAGACCACGCGCCTGACCTTCGCGGCGGACCCGGTGATCGAAGTGGTGCGGGCGGAGACGGCGGGGGGCACGCTGACGGAGACCCAGGCGGCGTTCCGCGAGGCTTGGCTGGGGCCGGCGAGCTAAGGGGGCCGACCTAAAGGGTCAGGCCGTCCGCGCGGCGCAGGGCGTTGTGGATGTCGGTGGCGGCGACCGCGGCCTCGGCCGTCGCCACCGCGATCTGGTTGAGGCCTCGCACCACGTCCCCGGCGGCCCACAGGCCGGGGACGCTGGTTCGCTGATGCAGGTCGACCTCCAGCCGGCCGTCCTCGGACAGCCGGGCGTTGAGGGCCCGGGCCAGTCCGGCGTTGGGCGAGGTGCCGAGCGCGGAATAGACCAGATCAAAGGCGCGGTTCTCGCCGTTCCAGCACAGGGCGGTGACCCGGTCGTTCTCGATGTGAACCGTCTGGATGGGGGTTTCGACCACATCTACGCCGAGTCCGGCCAGCGCCGCCCGCTCCGTCAGGTCTTCTGGCGGGCCGACGTGAATCAATGTGACCCGGTCGGAATAGGTCCGCAGGAAGGCCGCCTCGCGCGCGCCCATGTCGGATTGGCCGATGACGGCGACGGATTTGCCGGTGGCTTCATAGCCGTCGCAGATCGGGCAGATGCGGACCAGGGCCCGTTCCACGGCGCGCTCCACGCCCGGCAGGTCGGGGTGATGATCCACGACGCCGGTGGCCAGCAAGACGGCGCGGGTGGTGATCGTTCCGCCATCGGCCAGGGTGGCGGTGAAGCCCTCGCCGTGCCTGGCCAGCGCCTGGACCGCGCTGGGCCGGATCGTCGCGCCGTATTCCAGCGCCTGTTCACGCATGCGGCTCAGGATGTGATTGCCGGTGATGCCTTCGGGAAAGCCCGGCATGTTGTGGCTGAGGGGGATCCAGCCGGCGCGCGGGTCGCCGCCGTCGGCGACCACCACCGACCGCCGGAAGCGCGCCAGATAGGTGGCGGCCGTCAGCCCGGCCGGGCCGGCCCCCACGATCAGTGTATCGATGTGGCTCACGCCTTCTTCAGCTCCGACGGCTTGTGCGCGGCGCGCGCCCCGGTCTTGCCGCTCTCGACCAGATACTCCGGATTGTCCCTGGACGCAGCGACCTTGTGGCCCTTGATCTTCATGGGGCGGATCAGCTTCTTGACGACCTTGCCGGTGGTCGTGCCCTGGCTGTGATCCCATTTGACCGTGTCGCCGGCCTTGAAGGTCTTTTCCGTCATCCGCCTATCTCCCGAGGTTTGGCTTCGGCATCAGCGAGCACGCGGCGCATCAGTTCCGGATCGATCAGGATCGGCATTTCGCAGAAGCGCAGGATCCAGCGACGGACCAGCGCATCGGTATCATCAGTCATTCGGCTCAGTCTCTTGGGCAATGGCCCTTCCGGGTCGCTGAACCCGTCGGCCCCGTTGGGGTTCAGCTTGGCCGCAGGCGGCCTTTTTCGGGCAGGGTTAACGCGTCGGCCGCGACCCTTTGCCTCTCGCCGTCTCGCTCGCTATACCCCCGCCACCCCCCGAGAAACCGCTGAACAGGACGAGTGCCGCATGGCCAAGATCAAGGTCGCCAACCCCATCGTGGACATCGACGGCGACGAGATGACCCGCATCATCTGGCAGTGGATCAAGGACAAGTTGGTCTTTCCGTTCCTGGACGTCGAGCTGGACTACTACGACCTGGGCATGGAGCACCGCGACGCCACCGACGATCAGGTGACGATCGACGCCGCCCACGCCATCCAGAAGCACGGCGTCGGCGTGAAGTGCGCCACCATCACCCCGGACGAGGCGCGGGTGAAGGAGTTCGGCCTCAAGAAGATGTGGAAGTCGCCCAACGGCACGATCCGTAACATCCTGGGCGGCGTCGTCTTCCGTGAGCCGATCATCTGCCGGAACGTGCCGCGTCTGGTGCCCGGCTGGACCCAGCCGATCGTCGTCGGCCGCCATGCCTTCGGCGACCAGTACAAGGCCACCGACTTCCTGTTCCCCGGCAAGGGCACCCTGTCGATCAAGTTCGTCGGCGAGGACGGCGCGGTGATCGAGCACGAGGTCTACAAGGCCCCGGGCGCCGGCGTGGCCATGGGCATGTACAATCTGGACGACTCGATCCGCGACTTCGCCCACGCCTCGTTCAGCTACGGCCTGAACCGGGGCTATCCGGTCTATCTGTCGACCAAGAACACGATCCTGAAAGCCTATGACGGACGCTTCAAGGACATCTTCCAGGAGGTGTTCGACGCCGAATACGCCGACAAGTTCAAGGCTGCCGGCCTGACCTACGAGCACCGTCTGATCGACGACATGGTGGCCGCGGCCATCAAGTGGTCGGGCGGTTTCGTCTGGGCGTGCAAGAACTACGACGGCGACGTGCAGTCCGACGTGGTGGCGCAGGGCTTCGGCTCGCTGGGCCTGATGACCTCGGTGCTGATGACGCCGGACGGCAAGGTAATGGAGACCGAGGCCGCCCACGGCACCGTGACCCGCCACTATCGCCAGCACCAGAAAGGCGAGGCCACCTCGACCAATTCGATCGCCTCGATCTTCGCCTGGACCTCGGGCTTCAAGCATCGCGCCAAGCTGGACGGCAACGAAGAGCTCAAGACCTTCGCCGAGACGCTGGAGCGCGTCGTGGTCGAGACCGTCGAGGCCGGCTACATGACCAAGGATCTGGCGCTCTTGGTCGGCGATCAGCAGTCGTGGCTGACGACCGAGGGCTTCCTCGACAAGGTCGCCGAGAACCTGAGGGCCGAACTGCCCCAGCTGGCCGCCGCCTGATCGAACGGCGATAGAAACTTTCGAACCCCGTCGGAGCCTCTCCGGCGGGGTTTCGTTTGAGCCGAAGCTCCGGCCGTGCATTGATGCGGTTCGCACCGGAGGAGGGGAGACCACCGCGTGAAACGGATCATCGGCAATCTGCTGCTGCTCGCCCTCGTGGCGGCGGTCGTCAGCTTCTTTCTGGCCCCCGCCGTGGCCTTCTTCGGCATACGATCGGCGGCCCAGTCGGACGACGTGGCGGGACTGGCGCGGCTGATCGACTTCAACGCCGTGCGCGCCTCGCTGCGACCCCAGTTGTCGGGCCGGGCAGAGGCCCTGACGCCGGCCCCCTCCTTCATGGAAGACCCCATCGGCGCGGTGCGCCGCCAGTTCGAAGTGGCCGCCGCGCCCGCGGGGCCCGACCCTGACGCCTTTCTGACGCCGGATGCCATAGACGGCCTGCTGCGTGGCCAGGGGCGCTATGCCGCCGTGGCCTCGACCGCGACCATGCCTGCAGACACACAGCCCGCCCCCTGGCCCAGCCCGACCTACTGGGGGATCAATCTGGCGCGGTTCGCCGTGACGGACGAGGGCGGGTCGCGCACCGTCTTCACCTTTGAGCGCAAGGGTCCGTTCGAGTGGAAGCTGGTCCACATCGGCCTGCCCGACGGCCCCACGCCGGTGCGGCCGGCCGAGGTCGCTCCAGCCGCGCCGGGAGCGGCCAAGCGATGAAGGGCTGGGTGAAGGGCCTTCTGGCGCTCGCGGTCGTCGCCGTCGCCGCCGCCTATCTGGCCATGCCGATCCTGACGGTGCGGGCCCTGGTCCGCGCCGGCGAGACGGGCGACGAGGCGGCGCTGGAACGGCTGGTCGACTTCCCCGCCTTCCGGGACAGCCTGAAGGAACAGCTGACCGGCCGGCTCATGGCCGAGATGCGTGAAGACCCTCGCGCCGACGACAGCGCGCTGGCCGGGCTGGGCATGCTGTTCGGGCCGATGCTGGTCGACGGGGCGGTCGACGTTCTGGTCACGCCCCAAGCCATCGCGGCCATGGTCGAGACCGCCGAGGCCCCGGAACCGGCCGATGCGGTCACGCCATCCGAGCCTGAGGCCGAAGACGGCGATATCCGAAAGAGCTACGCCTATCGCGACCTGAACACCTTCGTCCTCGGCCTGACCGATCCGGACCGGCCGGACGAGCCGCTGAAGCTGCTGCTGAAGCGCGACGGCCTGTTCGGCTGGAAGCTGGCGGGTGTGGAGTTGCCTAATCCTCCCCCGTCGGGGGAGGGGGACCGCGAAGCGGTGGAGGGGGCCGGCCGCGAGTGACGGCCTGGGCGTCGAGCCCCCTCCGTCACTCCGCTTCGCTTCGTGCCACCTCCCCCAACGGAGGAGGATTATTGTCCCGCCACCCACGCATCCATCCGCTGGTCCAGCAGGTCGAGCGGGAGCGGCCCATCCACCAGCAGGGCGTCGTGGAAGTCGCGCACGTTGAAGCGGTCGCCCAGCGCCTGTTCGGCCCGGGTGCGGATGGCGCGAAGGCGGATCTCGCCGATCTTGTAGGCCAGGGCCTGGCCGGATCGGCGTCTCAGGATGCGGGGTTTACAGGTCGTTTGGAAATCGCGAACCGCCTTTCCCCGAACCCTCTCAGGTATTGTCCGTTTCAGAAGTCTGTGGCCAAGCTTGCCGGGGGGAGGCTACGGGATGGTTCAGGATCGGGACGCGGTGTCGGCCGCTCGCATGGACAAATGGTGGGCCGACTGGTGGGCCGCCGACTACAGCTGGGAAGGGCTGGCGAAGGCGGACAAGCCCTGGCGGGGCTGGGTGCGGCCATTCGACAAAGGGCCGTGTGTCGAAGAGTCAAGCTGGGTCGAGGGAAGTCCGGCATCACTGCAGGACTACTTCATCGACCGGCTAGGACCGGACCTGATCTTAATCGAAGCGCCGGATGGCCGGAAATTCACCCGTCTGCACCTCCCCCTGGTTTGGCCTGATGGCATACCGACGGAGAAAGCTGATTGGTCGGAGGATGCGCTGGACAACGACCTATGGGAGTTGCTCATAACGGCTAGCTATCCAATCGAGCATCAGAAAAGAGCCTATCCTGCCCCCGACCGACACGCCCGTTGCGACGGCGCCGTGTTTCTGCGTTTCGACATCGAGGCTCTCTGCGGGCATCTCTCCTCGGCCCAAGACGGCCGACTTCCTCTAGCTCTGTGCTGCCAAAATGCTGCCTTCCTAGGTGACGCTAGCTTTCGCAGTGCAGCCTTCTCGGGTAGCGCCAATTTCAGCAACGCCGCATTCTTCGGGGAAGCCGATTTCAGCTGCGCTGCCTTCTCGAGCGACGCTAGTTTCCACAGCGCCGCTTTCTTGGACTACACGCACTTCAACAGCGCCGAATTCTCGGAATATGCCGACTTCAGAAGCACCGAATTCTCGGAATATGCTGACTTCAGTAGCGCCGCATTTCGGGGAGAGGCCGACTTCAGCAGCGCCGTGTTCTCATGCGACGCCGATTTCAGTATAGCCGCCTTCTCGGGCGACGTCTACTTCAGCTCCGACTTCTCGGGTCATGCCGACTTCAGACGCGCTGCGTTTTGGCGTCGTGCCGACTTTAGCAGCGCCGCCTTCTGCGAAGGCCTCTCGCTCACCGAAGCCGTCTTCGAGGCGACTACCACATTTGCCGGGGCCGCTCGCCTGATGCGAGCACCGGCGGAGACCCGCGACTTGACCCTTGCGCCGACGACAGGGTCACAAGCGCGATCCGGCTTGACCGGAACTGTCGCCTTGGCCCCGAACATATTGAATGACGCTCGGCGGTGCTTCCCCCAGATATCCGCAGAGAACGCTGTGTTCGTCGGCGATGCCGATTTCAGCAACCGCGATGTTCTACAGCCATCCAGCTTTGCCGGGAGCCGTTTTCTGGGCCTTGCCGACTTTCATGGCAGTCGTTTGCATCAGAGGGTCAATCTGCATCGGACTAGGTTCGAAGTTCTGGAGTACAGCCGACTGGCGCCGTCTGCCGCTCGGGTTGGTTCGCGGAACATGCCAGGCACCCGCGAGCAGGGTGGGCACGGCCTCTCGTCTCTGCTCTTGCTGGGAAAACTTCTCCTCAGAAGTCTGCGCGTTCGAAACGGTCAAAGCCTGACCGTCCGCTTCCTGCGCCGAGAGTTGGATTTCGGGCGCACGACATGGCCACCGTTCAGCGACACTTTGTATCAAGCCTCTGGTCGATCGGCTTGGGCCTGGATGGCGGAGGTGCAAGAGCAGCGAGCAAGAACCGCTGCGACCGTTGATGACCGTCGCTACGAAGCCATTGAGGCCTCGTTTCGGACGCTGAAACAGGCGATGGAGGACACGCGCGCGCGGCTGTCCGAGAGCGACTTCTTCAAGCTGGAACTGAAGGCGCGGCGGCGACGGCGGGATCGCGACCAGTGGGAGCAGGTCTTTTCGGATTTGTACGGCATCACGTCCGACTATGGAGCGTCGGCGTGGCGACCAGTGGCCTGGCTAGCAGGCACTCTAGTCGTGTCTGCAGCGGTCTATTTCGGGGCAGTCAATGATTTTACTCTTGCCCCGCCCACGGCATTCGATTGGAACGCTCTGACACTGGACCCGGATTTCGCCGAGGCCCTGCGCTACTCCAGCAGCCGGATGTTGCCGTTCGGGGCTTTGGCCGACGATGACTGGGCGTGGCGGGATACCCTGCTTTCCGGAACTTGGCGCGGAGGCCTTATGCGGACACTGGCGACGCTCCAGTCTATTCTGGCCGCGGTGCTCATCTTTCAGCTCGGTCTGGCGGTCCGGCGCCGTTTCCAGATCACGTGACGGCGTTTAACCCGCCAGCGCCGCGCGCACAGCCGTCAGACCCGCCTCGGCCTTCGACCCGTCAGGCGCGCCGCCCTGGGCGAAGTCCGGCTTGCCGCCCGCGCCCTGGCCGCCCATGGCGATCACCGCCGCGCGGGCCAGGTCAGCGGCGTCGACGGTGCCGGTCATGTCAGATGTCACCGCCACGGTCACGGCGGTCTTGCCGTCGGTCACGCCGATCAGGGCGACGACGCCCGAGCCGACCTGCTTCCTGAAATCCTCGGCCACGCCGCGCAGACCCTTGCCGTCGACGCCGTCCAGAACGCGGGCGATCAGCTTGACGCCGTTGATCTCCTCGGGCGCGGCATTGCCGCCCGAGCCGCCGCCCAGCGCCAGCTGCTTCTTGAGGTCGGCGACCTGTTTTTCGAGGCTGCGGACGGAGTTGGACAGGGCGTCGACGCGAGTCGGGACGTCGGCGGGTTGAACCTTGAAGCCTTGGGCGAGGCGGCGGGCGACGCCGGCCTGGCCTTCCAGATACAGGCGCGCGGCCTCTCCGGTCAGGGCCTCGACGCGGCGGACGCCGGCGGCGATGCCGGTCTCCGACACGATCTTGAACAGGGCGATGTCGCCGGTGCGGGCCACATGGGTGCCGCCGCACAGTTCGACCGAATAGGCCTTGTCGTCGACCAGCGAGCGACCGAGCGTCAGGACGCGGACCTCGTCGCCGTATTTCTCGCCGAACAGGGCGACGGCACCGGCCTCGATGGCCTCCTGCGGGGCCATGAGTTTCGTTTCCGCCGGAATGTTCTGGCGGATGACGGCGTTCACCTCGGCCTCGATACGGGCCAGTTCGTCCTCGGTGACGGGGGCGTTGTGGCTGAAGTCGAAGCGCATCCGCTCGGCGTCGACCAGCTGGCCCTTCTGGGCGACGTGGGCCCCCAGCACATTCTTCAGTGCGGCGTGGACCAGGTGGGCGGCGGAGTGGTTGGCGCGGGTGGTCAGGCGCGCGTCGGCTTCGACGTGCAGGCTCGCGCGGTCACCGATCGACAGACTGCCTTCCAGCACTTCGATGGTGTGGGCATAGAGGTCGCCGGTGGGCTTCTGCACATCGTGGACGCGGCCACGGCCGGTCGGCCATTCGACCTCGCCCTTGTCGCCGGCCTGACCGCCGCCTTCGCCGTAGAAGGGGGTCTGGTCGAACAGGACTTCGACCGTGTCGCCCGCGCGCGCCGAATCCGCGGCGGCGCCGTCCTTAAGGATGGCCAGGACCTCGCCTGCGCCATCGACGGCGTCATAGCCGCTGAACACGGTCGGTCCCAGACGGTCCTTGAGCGCCAGCCATTCGCCGGTCGAGGCGGTCTGGCCCGAGCCCTTCCAGTTGGCCTTGCCGCGGGTCTTCTGCTCTTCCATCGCCGCGTCGAACGCGTCGGTGTCGACGGTGAAGCCACGACGGCGGGCCTCGTCCTGGGTCAGGTCCAGCGGGAAGCCGTAGGTGTCGTACAGGCTGAAGGCCGTGCGGCCGGGGATCACGCCGCCGGGGGCCAGATCGCGCGTGGCGTCTTCCAGCAGGCCCATGCCGCGACCCAGGGTGGTGCGGAAGCGGATCTCCTCCTGCTTCATCGTGTCCTCAACCGAGGCCTGGGCGCGTTTCAGCTCCGGATAGGCCGCGCCCATCTCGGCGACGAGGGTTGGCACGAGGCGGTGCATCAGGGGATCGGCTGCGCCCAGCAGGTGAGCGTGGCGCATGGCGCGGCGCATGATGCGGCGCAGGACATAGCCCCGGCCTTCATTCGACGGCGTCACCCCGTCGGCGATCAGGAAGGCGGACGAGCGCAGGTGGTCCGCGATGACGCGGTGGCTGGGGGCCATGTCGCCGTTCGGATCGGTCGAGGTGGCCTCGGCGGAGGCCCCGATCAGGGTCTGGAACAGGTCGGTGTCGAACACCGAGTTCTTGCCCTGGAGCACCGAGGCGATGCGCTCCAGCCCCATGCCGGTGTCGACGCTGGGCTTGGGAAGGTTGCGAACGATCTCGTCGTTCTCCTTCTCGAACTGCATGAAGACGTTGTTCCAGATCTCGACATAGCGATCGCCGTCCTCGTCCGGCGAACCGGGAGGGCCGCCCGGGACGTGGTCGCCGTAGTCCCAGAAGATCTCGGTGCAGGGGCCGCAGGGACCGCTGTCGCCCATGGCCCAGAAGTTGTCCGAGCCTGCGATGCGAATGATCTTGTCGTCAGAGAAGCCGGTGACCTTCTTCCAGATGGCGGCGGCCTCGTCGTCGTCGATGTAGACGGTGACCAGCAGGCGTTTGGGGTCCAGGCCGAAGTCGCGCGTAACCAGGGTCCACGCCCGGTCGATGGCGTGCTCCTTGAAGTAGTCGCCGAAGCTGAAGTTCCCCAGCATCTCGAAGAAGGTCAGGTGGCGGGCGGTGTAGCCGACGTTGTCCAGGTCATTGTGCTTGCCGCCGGCGCGCACGCATTTCTGCGAGGTGGTGGCGCGGGGTGTCGGAGGCGTGGCCGCGCCGGTGAAATAGTCCTTGAACGGCACCATGCCGGCGTTGACGAACATCAGCGTCGGATCGTTCTGCGGCACGAGCGGCGCGGAATGGATCTTCTGGTGACCGTCGGCCTCGAAGAAGTTCAGGAAGGTCGAGCGGATGTCGTTCAGGCTGGCCATGGTGTTCGTCTGACGCGCGTCGGGAGGAATGAGGAAGTCGGGCGTCATATAGGGTTTCCGCGTCGAACGCATCACCCCGGGACCACCGCTCGACGTTGCCTGGCGGGCCGTTCCGTCGCAGGGTCGCGAACGTCCGCGCGGCGTATGAGGGGGCATGAGCAAGGTCGAGGTTTGGTTCGACGGCGATTGCCCGCTGTGTCGGCGCGAGATCGCCCTGATGCGTCGGCTGGACCGGCGTGGCGCGATCCGGTTCCAGGACGTCGCGACCGGAGAGGGGGCCTGTCCGATCGATCAGGCGGAGTTGCTGGCGCGGTTCCATGCGCGCGAGGATGGGCGGCTGGTGTCCGGGGCCGAGGCGTTCGCCGCCATGTGGCGGGCCGTTCCAATGCTGAGACCGTTGGGGTTGCTGGCGCGCAACCGCCGGGTGCTGGGGGTGATGGAGTGGCTGTATCTGGCGTTCCTGAAGGTGCGGCCACGGTTGCAGGGGTGGCTGAAGGGCCGCGAGGGAGCGCGGGCGTGAGCGACGTCTGGACGCCGACACGGGCGGCGGGGCTGGAGCGGATGGCGGCATTCACGCCGCGCATGGGCCGGGCCCATTCGGCGGGGCGGAATACGGATTTCGGGCCGGGGCGGCAGGAGGCGGTCTCGCAGCTGTCGCCCTGGGTGCGGCGCCGGCTGGTGACCGAGGAAGAGCTGGCGAGGGCGGCGCTGGAGGGCCACGGACCGCGCGCGGCGGAAAAGTTCGTTCAGGAGGTGATCTGGCGGACCTACTGGAAGGGCTGGCTGGAGATGCGGCCCGAGGTCTGGGCGCGGTATCAGTCCGAACGGGATGCGGCGATGGCCGAGGTCGAGGCGAACGCGGGGCTGAGGACGGCGCTGGCCCAGGCTGTCGAGGGACGGACGGGCATCGAGGGGTTCGATGACTGGGCGCGGGAACTGGTCGAGACCGGCTGGCTGCACAACCACGCGCGGATGTGGTTCGCCTCGATCTGGATCTTCACCCTGAGACTGCCGTGGACCTTGGGGGCGGATTTCTTTCTGCGACACCTGATGGACGGGGATCCGGCGTCCAACACCCTGTCCTGGCGCTGGGTGGCGGGCCTGCAGACCCAGGGCAAGACCTATCTGGCTACGGCGACGAACATCGAACAGTTCACCGGGGGGCGGTTCAGACCGACCGGACTGGCCAAGGTCGCGGAGCCGTTGGTGGAGGTCCCGATCTCGTCGACTCGACCCTTGCCGCCGGCTGTCGGCCAGACGCCGGACGGGCCGCATCTGCTGCTGATCACCGCCGAGGACCTGTCGCCGGAGAGCCTGATCGGGCCGTGGGAGGTTGCTGGCGTGGCCCTGGCCTTCGAGCCGGGTGTCGGGGCGGCGGGAGAGTCTGCTCGGGTCTTTCTGGAGGGAGCGCTGGACGATGCGGCGGCGCGGGCCGAGGCGCGGTATGGCCAGCCGGTGCGGCGGCTATGGGCGCTAGACCCGGAGGCCCTGATCGCGGCGGCGCAAGGAGCCGGCGTCAGGGCCATCGTGACACCCTATGCCCCGGTCGGGCCGACCGCCGAGGCACTGGCACGGGCGCGGCCTGTACTGGCGGCCGAGGGGATCGCTTTGGTTCAGGTCAGGCGGGCCTGGGACGAGGCGCTGTGGCCGCTGGCGACCAAGGGGTTCTTCCCCTTCAAGGAAAAGGCCCCGGCGGTGCTGCGGACGTTGGGGCTGCCGGCCTGACAGAAGAAAGCCCGTCCGGACGAGCCGGACGGGCGACTCCGTCCGGCCCGATCCCCGCGGGGGTCGGCGGCGGGTCGCAGGGACCAGCCGGACGGAGTGTCTCTATGAATCCTCCCCCGCGTTGCAAGGGAGGATTTTCTTCGATCAGCCCTCGAGGTCCTGGCCCTCGTCGGGCTCGGGCGTGCCCAGCAGCTCTTCGGCGATCTTGGAGGTCGAGGCCCGGACGGCCTTCTCAATGGCGTCGGCCATGTCCGGATTGGCCTTGAGGAAGGCGCGGACGTTCTCTCGGCCCTGACCGATGCGGGTCGAGTCGTAGCTGAACCAGCTGCCCGATTTCTCGATGATCCCGGCCTTGACGCCCAGGTCGATGATCTCGCCCAGCTTGGAGATGCCCTCGCCGTACATGATGTCGAAGATGACTTCGCGGAACGGCGGGGCGACCTTGTTCTTGACCACCTTGACGCGGGTCGTGTTGCCCACGACCTCGTCGCGGTCCTTGATCGCGCCGGTGCGGCGGATGTCGAGGCGCACCGAGGCGTAGAACTTCAGCGCATTGCCGCCCGTGGTCGTCTCGGGCGAGCCGTACATCACCCCGATCTTGTGACGGATCTGGTTGATGAACAGGACGATGCACTGGCTCTTGTTGATCGACGCGGTGAGCTTCCTCAGCGCCTGGGACATCAGGCGCGCCTGAAGGCCCGGTAGGCTGTCGCCCATCTCGCCCTCGATCTCGGCGCGGGGCGTCAAGGCGGCGACGGAATCGACCACCACGATGTCCACAGCCCCCGAGCGCACGAGCGTGTCGACGATCTCCAGCGCCTGCTCGCCCGTGTCGGGCTGCGACACCAGAAGGTCGTCCAGGTTCACGCCCAGCTTCTGGGCATAGCCTGGGTCCAGCGCGTGCTCGGCGTCGACGAAGGCGGCGGTGCCGCCCGCCTTCTGGATCTCGGCCACGGTGTGCAGCGCGAGCGTCGTCTTGCCCGAGCTTTCCGGCCCGAACACCTCGATCACCCGCCCGCGCGGCAGGCCGCCGATGCCGAGCGCCATGTCGAGGCCGAGCGACCCGGTCGAGACCGAGGGAATGGCCTCGGTCACGCCGTTCTTGCCCAGCTTCATCACCGAGCCCTTGCCGAAGGCGCGGTCGATCTGAGCGATCGCCGCCTCCAGCGCGCGCTGCTTGTCGCCGTCGTCCTTGCCCACCAATTTCAATGCCGCCTGCGATGCCACCTTGCCACTCTCCCTTGCCATGATTCCCAAGTCAGTCCGGGGGAGAGGCCCGCCTTCGGCGCAATCGCCGTGACCCGCTCCCGATGAGCCGCACTATGTGCATGGTTTGTTCCGGTTGCCAATATGTTCTTTTTTGGCGCGGCCGGGCGGTACGTCCGATTTTGACGTAGTCAGTCGGGGGCGTCGATCAATCGCCGAAGCATGCCGCGAACCTGCATCATGACCGTCTCCGGCACGCGCCCCTTGAACCGTGCGCCGCGCGCGCGCCAGTCCTGGCTCTTGATCTGATCCGCGAGAACGACCGAAGGCGGGTCACCATCGACCAGCACCTCGAACGCATAACCTTTCCGGCGTGAGGTCATCGGGCAACACAGCACCATCCCGCGCAGCCGGTTGTAGTTCATAGGCGATATGACCAGCGCCGGGCGATGTCCTCCCTGCTCGTGACCCGCCTGCGGATCGAAATCCATCCAGACGATGTCGCTCGAGTCAGGAATGTATCCGCTCACCAAACCTCGCCACCGACGGGGGGGCCGAAATCAATCTCGTCGTGAAAGGTCGCCGGGTCCATCTTGGCCAGCAACTCGTCGAGCGTCGGCACGGCGGGGGCCAGCGGTTCGATCACCACCCGGCCGCCTTCCTCGCGGATATCGACGGCCTGATCCACGCGCAGCGACGCCGCCGCCATCACCGAGGCTGGGATGCGCACGGACGCGCTGTTTCCCCATTTCTTGACCTGAACCCTCATGCGAGCCTCGTGTATACACAATGGCTATACATACCCCGGGTCGACGCCGACGTAAATCCATCGGGCCGTGGGGTGTCACCCCCGCGCCGCCGCCAGGATCGGGCCGCCGTTCGGGGCCTGAACCAGGACGGCCGTCAGCAGGCCGTCGCGGCCGGGGGCGGGCAGGCGCCAGCCGCGCGCCTCGCCGCCCGACCACTGGCCCAGCTTGACCAGGTCGCGCACGACCGAGGCGTGGGGCAGGGTGACCCCGGCGTTCTCGCCGCGCGCGACGGGCACGGCGATTGGGCGGGGCTCGTAGCGGACCAGCCAGACGTCGGCGGGCGCGGCGGGGTTCTGGCCCCCGGCCAGCCCCACGCCCCCGCCCCGGAACACCACGGCCGGGCCGGTGGAGGGACGGTGGCGTCCGATCAGGCCCTCGATCTGCTCCATCCGGCGGCCAACGGTATGGGCGCGGCCGTCGACCACGACCTGGGGCGTCCAGACATTGTCGGTGCCGAGGCCGCGCTGATAGTCGCGCTGGCGGGCGGTGTATTCCGGTTTGGCGAAGGTGTCGGGCCAGCCGAGGTCGTCCCAGTAGGTGACGTTGAAGCTGAGCGTTAGCAGGTCGGGGCGTTCCGACAGCCGCACCAGATTGGCGTTGGCGGGCGGGCAGGAGTTGCAGCCCTGGCTGGTGAACAGCTCGACCACGGTCAGGTCGCTGGTGGTCTGAGGGGTGGGCGCGCGGGCGCTCGCGGGCTGGGCGGTGGCGTAGCCGAGGACGACGGCGGCGGCGATGAGGCCGAGCGAGCCGAACAGCGTCAGGCGGCGGCGAAGATCGAAGGACAGGGCGCGGGCGGCGGATGGGCGGGACATGGGGCGTCTCCGTTGCGAGGACATGCCGCCCGGTTCGCCGAACCTTGCCGAAACGTTACCGCCGTCGGGTCGGGGCCCTCAGTGGGACGTGGGGTCGCGCACCGCGATCAGCGACTTGGTCAGTCCGGCGACGACCTCGTCGTGGTGGACGGCGTCGGGATAGAGGAAGCGGAACTGGGCCTTGTCCAGCAGGCGCGCGTGCTGGACGTCCCGCATGGCCTGACCCATGTCGGGGGCCCGCTCCGAGAAGCCGTGGCGGCGCTTCAGCAGCGACCGGGCGCGGCTCTGTTCCGAGCGCCAGTGGAAGAAGGGGGCCGAGAAATGCGGCTCCACAGGGAACCAAAAATAGGGGGTCTGGACATAGTAGCGCGGGGCCAGTCGGCGGCACTCGGCGGCGAAGGCTTCCATCCGCGTCCAGTCGCCGACATGTTCGATGACGCTGTTGGAATGAACCAGGTCGAAGGCGTGGTCGGCGTATCGCGGCAGGGCGCAGGCATCGCCGTCGACGACATCGAACAGGGCCGGATCGGCGGGCTCGTCGACGCCGCCGGGATTCACGACGGTGATGCGGACCTTGGACGCGTCCAGGAAGGCGCGGTCGAACAGGCTCCAGTAGTTGGGCTCACCGCCCAGGTCGGCGATGCGGACCGAGCCCTTCTCGGCATGGATGCGGGCGATCAGGGCGACCACCCGGCGGGCCCGAGCGCGGCGGAAGCGCGACACGAGCGAGTCGGGATTGCCGTTGTCCTGGAGGGCATGGATCAGGTTCATGGCAGGAGCGTAACCCGTCCCGATTGCATCGCCGTTAAGCGCCAGCCTTAACGTCAGGTCGGGCCGTCGGCGCTGGGCGGCGGCATGGGCTCTGCGAATCGGGCCGTCAGCGACAGGCCGCACGCCAGGATCAGGCAGGCGGCGGCCCCGGCGGCCAGGGTAGCGCGGGCCTGCTCGGGCGCCAGCGGCCGCGCGAGCAGCAGGACCAGCAGGGCCATCAGGATCAAGACGGCCGGCAGGTCCATGCCGACCCCCAGGAAGACCGGATGGGCCAGAGTGACCACCCAGGCACCGCCCAGGACCGTCACGATCGCCGCCGGGATGAGGGCGCGGGGGTCCTTCAGGCTGGCCCCGATGAGAGCCGAGGCCGCCGCCGCCAGCGCCGCCAGCAGGCCCGGCCAGACGAAGATCAGGGCGGCCTCGGGCGCGGCCGCTTGCGCGATGCAGCCCATCAGGAAGACCAGAGCGATCAGACCCAGCCACGCCCCCCAGGTCGTGCGGGGCGCCGACTGGCTCCAGGCCGACAGGGCGATGGCCACGCCGCCCGCGCCCATCACGATCGGATCGAAGCCGCCCAGCAGGGTCGCCGCTGCGACGGCCGCGATCACGACCCCCGCCAGCAGCCGGGGCCCCAGGGCGGCGCGTCCGGCGATGGCGGCCAGGACGACGGCGACGACCGCCAGCACCGCCCCGGCCTCCATCCACGGCAGGCGGCGCAGCAGGGTGTAGTAGCCCTCGGCCGACTCGGCCCGGCCCGCCGTCGGTCCGGCCAGGACCCGCACGCCTTGGGTGACCACCACCCCCATGGCGATCAGCCACAGGCCCGACAGCATGCCCCGGCCGACGTCGATCGCCTGAAGCCCCGTCCGGTGCCGCGCGCCCCAGGCGGCGAAGGCTCCCAGGGCGGCGGTGAGCGCCAGAAGGCTCCAGCCGACTCCGGGGGAATGGACGATTAGGAACCGGCCCAGCACGTCGCCATACACGGCGTTTCGGCCGGCGATCGGCAGCGCGTCGGCCGTCAGCAGGGCGTCGGTCGTCTCCAGCGCCTGGGAGCCGATGTGCTGCAGCGCGCCGCGGTCCAGATTGTCCGGGGTCGCTTCTGGCGTGTGATACAGCGCCGGCCGTCCGATGAAGGCGAAGTTCAGCCCGCCGATGCCCCGGTTCTTGGGGATGGTGAAATCCGTGCCGTTGGGCATGTTCTCATAGACGAAGATCGACAGGGCGTTGGAGGTGACGCCGCCGTCGGCGCGGGCCGCCACGCGGGCGAACAGGTCGATGGTCTCGGCATTGCCCCGCCCGGTCTCGAACATCATGGCCCGGCCGCCGCCGCCCCGGGCCTCCAGATTGACCACGCTGCCGATTCGGTCGCGCAGGGGGTGCTCGGAAAAGAAGATGCGCGCGCCGTCCAGGTTCAGTTCCTCGGCGTCGGTGATCAGGACCACCAGGCTGCGGTCGAACGTGCCCCGCGCCTGAAGGGCTCGCACAGACTCCAGGATGGCCGCGACGCCCGCGCCGTCGTCGGCGGCGCCCGGCGAATCCCAGGCGCTGTCATAGTGGGCCATCATCAACACGGCGGCGGCCGTCGGATCGCGACCGGGCAGGACGCCGAGGATGTTGACGGCCTGGTTTCCCGCCGCCGCCGGATCGCCGCCCCATCGCTCCAACCGGACCACCGCGTCGGGCGACAGGGCCCCGGCCTGAAGCGCGGGCGACAGGCCCAGAGCGGTCATCCGCTGAAACAGATAGTCCCGGACCCGCGCGTGGTCGGCCGAGCCAACCGGATGGGGTCGCGCGCCGATCGCGCGCACATCGACCATGGCACGCTCGGCCGAGAAGGCGACGGCGGGCGCGGTGGTCGGACGGGGCGAGGGCACCTGAAGCGCCCAGACGCCGATCGCGAGGGCGAGCAGCAGCGAGCCGAGGAACAACGTCCAGCGCATGAAGGATCCCCGTGACGATGGCGCGAAGATAGGCGGAGCGGGGTCGGGGTGTCGACTTCGATATCCCTCTCCCTCTGGGAGAGGGATATTTACGCCGCCCGGCTCAACGCCGAGGGGGCCTTCACATACAGGCCCTTCCGGCCGCCGACGGCGCGGAACGCCATCGTGTCGCCCTCGATGCGCTCCTCGGCCCCCAGGATGAGGACGCCGTCGTCCATCAGACGCCGCTCCAGATGGTCGACGACCTGGCCGCGCTGGGCCGGGTCCATGTCGGACAGGACGTTGCGGCACAGGATGACGTCGAACCGGGCGCCGTCCGTCGGCGAGTCCAGCAGGTTGTGCCGGGCGAAGCGGACCGCGTCTTTCAGTCGGGGCACGGCGGACCAGGCGTCCTCGGCGGGCTCGAACCAGTCCAGCATGGTGCGGGCCGTCAGGCCGCGCTGGATCTCGAAGGCGCTGAACAGGCCGCTGCGGGCCTTGTCGATCGCGCGCTGCGACAGGTCGGTGGCGACAATGTCTGCGGTAACGCCGGCGGACAAGGCGCCCATGGCCAGGGAATAGGCTTCCTGTCCGGTCGAGCAGCCGGCCGACCAGACCTGGACCCGGCCGCCTGGCCGAACGCGGCTGATGGCGGGCAGAAGTTCGCGCGCGAAGGTGTCGAACACGGCCCGGTCGCGGCGGAACCAGGTCTCGGGGTTGAGTATGGCCTCGATTACTGCCCAGCCCAGCGAGGCGACCGGCTTGACCCACAGGGTCTGGAGCAGGGCATCGACGCTGTCGAAGCCCTCGCGCCGCGCGACCGGTGCCAACCGGTGCTCGGCCAGATGGATGCGGTCCCGCCCCAGCCGGAAGCCTGCCCGCGACGCGAGCAGACCCTGCAGGCGATCGAAATCGTCCTGGGTCATGCCAAGTCCTTTCGGGTCTGAGCTACGGGCAGGCGCATGATCAGGCTTCAGACGGCTCCGACTTCGGACAGTTTGGATTGCAGGATTTCGCCGTCGAACGGCTTCATCACATAGTCGTCGGCTCCGGCCCCCAGGGCTTCGGCGATCCGCTCGGGCGCGGTCTCGATGGTGCAGAACAGGACCTTGGGCTTGTCGCCGCCCGGCTGTTCGCGCAGCCGCTTGAGAAAGCCCATCCCGTCCATGACGGGCATGTTCCAGTCCAGCAGGATGACGTCGGGCATCAGTCCGCCGCAATGGGTCAGGGCCTCCACGCCGTCGGCGGCCTCGTCGACCTCGAAGCCGAGACCCTCGACGATGCGACGGGCGACCTTCCGGATGATCCGGCTGTCGTCCACGATGAGGCAGGTGCGGACTTCCACGAGCGAGACGTCTCCCAGCGGCAGGAATCGACGCGCCGCTTCACCGCCCAATATCGTCGCTCGGCGGTTAACGAGGCGTTGGTAACCCGGGTTAAGACGGCATCGAGGCCGTCAGAAGGACCCGTCCCTCCACAGCTTCGACGTCCAGACGGCCGCCGGTCTGATCGACCGTCAGCCACAGCCAGTAGGGCTGGACCCACTGTCCCGCCAGCCCCTCCGTCAGGCGCCGGCCCGCCAGACCGGTGGAGGCTTCCTGCTTCAGACGCGCCCGCGCGCCCTCGGCCCGGCCCTCCAGGACCATGCGGTCGCCCTGGACCCGCGCCGAGACCACGGCCTCTCCGCCCATGGGCAGGGCGGCGGCGGTCAGATAGGCCAGGTTGACCAGAGCGCGGGCCTGGGGCTTGCCGAAGTCCGCGACGTCCAGCCGCCAGTCCAGGGTCGCCCGCCCGCCCGCGATGACCCCGTCGACCAGTCCCTTCAGCTCGTCGGCCGTGAACCGTTCGGCCGTGGTGGCGGCTCCGAAGGCGACGCGGCAAAACTGGACCAGGGCGACCATCTTGCGCGCCGAATCGGTAATCAGGCCGATCGCGTCCTCGCGCATGTCCTGGGCGGTCGGATCGGCCAGCAGGTCCAGCCCCGACATTATGGCCCCAGACGGGCTGATGAAGTCGTGGCACAGCTTGGCCGCGATCAGGCTGGCGAGCTCGGGCCCGTCCATCGGCAGTGTGTCGAGCGGGGCGGCGAAGGCGGCGTCGGTCATGGTCGTCAAGCTGAGGTGATTTGCCCGTTCGCGAAACCGGCCGAATGGTCTATCCCCGCCGAAATGAAGACCGATCTCGACGCCGACCTGAAGTCCGGTGCCCTCCACGACCATCTCGCCGCCATCGCCGAGGACGCCGCGCGCGTCATCCTGCCCTACTGGAAGGCGGGGACCGAGGTGTTCGCAAAGGCTGACGACAGCCCGGTGACCCAGGCCGACCGCGAGGCCGAGACCCTGATCCTGACGCGCCTCGCGGCCCTGTATCCCGACGTGCCCGCCGTGGCCGAGGAACAGTCGGAAGCCCAGGGTCGCCCCGAGGTCGCGGCCGACCGCTACTGGCTGATCGATCCGCTGGACGGGACCAAGGGCTTCGTGGCGGGCAAGGAGAGCTTCACCGTCAACATCGCCCTGATCGATGGCGGGCGTCCGGTGGCGGGCGTGGTCACCGCCCCGGCGAACGAGACGACCTGGCGCACGACCGCCGCCGGCGGGGCCGAGATGCGCCGCTATGGCGAGACGGGACCGGAAGGCTGGCGCGCGATCAAGGTCCGCAACCGGCCCGACGACGGCATCGCCCTCCTCAGCCACAGCGTGACCGACGAGGAGGCCGCGCGCCTGGCCGCCCGCCACGGCTGCACCCAGTGGCAGGGCACGGATTCGTCGCTGAAATTCTGTCTGATCGCCGAGGGCCGCTTCGACGCCTATCCCCGCACCGGCCCGACCTCGGAGTGGGACACGGCGGCCGGGCAGGCCGTGCTGGAGGCGGCCGGCGGCCGTGTGCTGGCGGCCGATGGGCAGCCGCTGGGATACGGCAAGCCGGGCTTCCTCAACGGGCCGTTCGTGGCGATGGGGGGATAAGGGCGGTATTGGCCTCGCGGGACGCTCAGGCCCTGACCGACAGCCCCAGCATCAACCCCTTCGCCCGGTCCGCCAGCACCGGCACGCCGTGGTCCGCCGCCGCCTCCGCCGCTTCCGACAGGACGAAGGCCGCCTGATCCGGCTCGGTGCCCATCAGTTCGGCGCGGGCGATCATCAGGCGGGCCATGGCGATCTGGTCGACGGCCCATTCGACAGCCCCTGGAGCCCCCACGCGCTCGGCCAGACGGCGGCGCACCCGGGTCTCGATCCGGGTCAGGGCCATCAGGTCGCCGTTGGCGGCGGCCGTCGCGATCTCGCGCTGGATCAGCAGGTCCAGCGCGAGCGCCCCCAGCACCGTGCCGTGGCCGCCCGTCAGGGCCTCGGCCTGCATCAGGGCCTCGATCGGCGTCGCGGGATCGACCGCGCGGGCGACCTGGACGGCCGCCCAGTCCATCGGGCTGTGCTCGGGGAAGAACTGGTCCGCGGCCGCATCGAACAGGGCGTGGCCGGTCGCGCTGGCCTCGGCGTCCCCCGCCATGGCTGCGAGCGCCGACAGGCCCGCGCCGCACAGGGCCAGGGCCCGGGCGCGGGTCAGAGGCCGGGTGTCAGGGTCGCAAGCCGCGACCAGGGCCTGAAGATCGCGTCCGGCCTGATCCAGCAACCGCGCGTCGCGTTGCAGGATGCCGCCTTCCAGCGCCAGCGCCGCGCCGTCCAGACGAAGGTCGTCGGCATCCGCCGGGCTGTGCTTGACCAGGGCATGCAGGGCCGCGTCCATCAGGGCGGCAGCGTCCATCCGGTCAGCCGTCTGGCCGCTCAGCCGGGCCTGACGCGTGCGGATGCGGGCGTGGACAGACGCGCTGAGCGCCAGGGTGGCCAGTCGCCTCGGCTCGGTCTGGCGCGCCGCTTGCGTCGCCTCGTCCAGGGCCGAACGGTCGCCGTACAGATCAAAGGCCGTCAGCCAGGCCAGCGCGCCGACCAGGCCGGCCCGCGCGGCGTCATCGGGATGGGTCGCGGCCTTGCGGGCATCGGCGGCGGTGGCCAGGGCCTTGTCCAGACTGGCGCGCAGGCCGGTGCGGCGCGCGTGTTCCCGCCATAGGGCCGAGGCCCGGGTCCAGGTGCGCGACGGCGTCCGGCACGACACGCGGCCGCCGTCGGTGGTCAGGGCCCGGGCCTCGACCGCCAGCAGGTCCGCGCCGATCAGCTCCAGCCAGCCCAGGTCGTCGCTGTCGCGCGCCTCGCCGAACAGTTTCCTCAGGTCTTTCCCGAACTCGAACATCGTCCCGTCAAACGCTCCGCGTCCCGCATCGGGACCGTGTCACTGTCTCGCATCACCGTCTAGCAAGCCCGACGCCGCGGCCGGGTTCCCGGGGTTGAACGCGGTCGAGGTGACACCCATCTGGGCCTGACCGCAACAGAAGGTGTTTCCTATGACGTCCTCGCTCTTCGACCCCATCGACCTCGGCGCGCTCAAGCTGAAGAACCGGATTGCGATGGCGCCGCTGACCCGCAGCCGGGCGGTCGAGGGCGAGGTGCCCAACCCCCTGGCGGCGGATTACTATGCCCAGCGGGCGTCGGTGGGATTGATCGTATCGGAGGCGACCCAGATCAGCCGCTCGGCCCAGGGCTATCCCAACACGCCGGGCATCTTTACCGATGCTCAGGTCGAAGGCTGGAAGCGCGTGACCGACGCGGTGCACGCCAAGGGCGGTCTGATCGTCGCCCAGCTGTGGCATGTCGGCCGCGTCTCGCTGTCGGACTATCAGCCCGATGGTCTGCCGGGCTTCGCGCCCTCGGCCGTCGCCGCCGAGGGACAGACGATGAAGCCCGACTTCACCATGGCCCCGTTCCAGACGCCGCGCGCCCTGACCATCCCGCAGATCGAGGCCATCATCGCCGACTATGCCCACGCCGCCGAAATGGCGAAAAAGGCCGGCTTCGACGGGGTCGAGATCCACGCCGCCAACGGCTATCTGATCGACCAATTCCTGAAGGACGGCTCCAACCGGCGCGACGACCGCTATGGCGGCTCGGTCGAGAACCGGCTGCGCTTCATGCTGGAGGTCGTCTCGGCCGTCGTCGCCGTCTGGGGTGCGGACCGCGTCGGCATCCGCCTGTCGCCGTCGAACGGTGCCAACAGCACGATGGACAGCGACCCGGCCGCGGTCTTCGTGCCGGCCGCCGCCGCGCTGAAGCCCTTCGGCCTGGCCTTTCTGCACCTGATCGAGGGCGAGCCCGGCACGCCGATGTCGATCAAGGGCGACGCCCCGCAACTGGCCGCCGACATCCGCGATGCCTTCGGCGGTCCGGTTATGCTGAACGGTGGCCTGACCCGCGAGACAGCCGAGAAGGCTATGGGCGAGGGGCGCGCCGACCTGGTCAGCGTCGGGGTGCCGGTGCTGTCGAACCCCGATCTGGTCGCGCGGTGGCAGACCAACGCCCCCCTGAACGCCCCCGACAAGGCCACCTTCTACGGCGGCGGAGCCAAGGGCTACACCGACTATCCGTTCCTCGAGACGGTCGAGGCCTAGGAGGCCTCGGCGGAAGCGAACCGGGCGTTTTCCGGAACGTCCGGCAACTCGCAGAAGCGCCAGGTGTCCTGTTCGACGCTGCCGTCGATCTCCAGCCGGGCGGTGCGGCGCATGACGCCCGTTTCGACCATCTCGTAGTCGACGACATAGGCCCCGGCGTCGCCGCCCAGTTCGGTGCGGCAGCTCTGTTCCTCGCGCCAGCTGTTGGGCCCGGTCTGGAGGAACTGACCCGGCGCGCAGCCGCCGAAGTCGATGGTGAAGGTGGTGGGCGTCATGAAGGCCAGGTCGCCGTCGCCGGGCCAGACCTGGTTGCAGTCCTTGTCGCCTCGAACATAGTAGCCCAGCGCCACCGGGATCGGCGGGGGCTCGGTCTCGCCCTCGGCCAGGGTGACGGCGGGCGGGGCCGCATCTTCGGGGTCGGCCTCGTCGGCGACGGAGCCGAGCAGGTCCTCCAGCGTCCGGTCCAGGTCGCGGGCCTGCGTCGTCCGGGGGGCCTGCCGGGGAGGCTGGATGGACGGTGCAGGACGCGCGGCGGGCGATTGTCCCAGGTTCGTTTCCGACGGCCCGCCGTTCAGCGACTGGGTGGCAGCGCGGGCGCGGGCCTGGGCCGGCGTCTCCTGTGCCGAGGCGGCCGCCGACAGCAGCAGGGCCGCCGCAGAAGCCGTGAGAACGAGAAGCGTCGATCGGTTCGTCATGCGTTCGGTTCCACCATGGCTTGGCGACAGAACGATGGCGGACGGCAAAGGTTCTGAGGCCGACCCGACGATCGGTGTCAGCCCCGTTCGCGCGTCTTGGTGAAGGCTACCTTGGGGAAGCGCTCCATGACGTAGCCGGTCTCCCAGCTGGACTTGGCCAGGAAGACCGGGGCCTGGTCCAGGTCGCGCGCCATCTGGCCGCGGTACTTGCCCATGAAGTCCTCGACGTCGGCCTTGTCGCCGTCGATCCAGCGCGCTTCGGCGTAGGGGCTGGGCTCGAAGATCACCTCCAGCCCATATTCCTCGCCCAGCCGGTCGGCCATGACCTCGAACTGCAGCTGGCCCACGGCCCCGACGATGAAGTCCGCGCCGATCTCGGGGCGGAACAGCTGGGTCACGCCTTCCTCGGCCAGGCCGTCCAGCGCCTTCTTCAGGTGCTTGGCCTTCAGCGGATCCTTGACCCGCACGCGTTGCAGGATCTCGGGCGCGAAATTGGGCAGGCCCGCGAACCGGATCATGCCGCTCTCCGACAGGCTGTCGCCGACGCGCAGCACGCCGTGGTTCGGGATGCCGATCACGTCGCCGGCATAGGCGTCCTCGGCCAGCTCGCGATCGCTGGCGAAGAACATGATGGGGGCGTTCACCGACAGGGACTTGCCGGTGTTCTGGACCTTGAGCTTCATGCCGCGCTTGAACGATCCGCTGGCCATGCGGAACATGGCGATCCGGTCGCGGTGGTTGGGGTCCATGTTGGCCTGGACCTTGAAGACGAAGCCTGTGACCTCGGCGCTGCCGGGCTCGACCGTCAGGGCGACGGGCTCGGGGGCGTTTCGCGTTTCGGGCGGGGCCTCCTTCCTTGCCGGCATGACCTTGGGGGCGGGGGCCCAGTCGCCGATCGCGGCCAGCAGCTGGTCGATGCCGAAGTGGCGCAGCGCCGAGCCCCACAGCACCGGCGTCAGATGCCCCTCCAGGAATGACTGGCGGTCGAACGCCGGATAGCCGCCCTCGACCAGTTCCAACGCCTCGGTCAGGGCCTGCTGCTCGCCCGCTTCGAAATACTGACCGGCATCCGCCAGGGGCAGGGTGTCGGGATGCCCCGCGTCCTCGGCCGCGCCGGGCACCTTCCTCGCATAGGGCTGGAACCGGCCGGTGCCCAGTTCGACCATGCCGCGCAGGCGATTGCCGCTCTCGGCGGGCCACCAGATGGGGGCGGGGTCCAGCTGCAGCCGCGATGCGATGTCGTCCAGCAGCGCCATCGGGTCCTGGGCCTCGCGGTCCAGCTTGTTGATGAAGGTGATGATCGGAATGTCGCGCAGGCGGCACACCTCGAACAGCTTCAGCGTCTGCGGCTCGATGCCCTTGGCGGCGTCCAGGACCATGATGGCGCAGTCGGCGGCCGTCAGGGTGCGGTAGGTGTCCTCGGAGAAGTCCTCGTGGCCCGGGGTGTCGAGCAGGTTGAACATCTTGCCGTCGTGCTCGAACGTCATGACCGAGGCCGACACGGAGATGCCGCGCTCCTTCTCGATCTTCATCCAGTCGGACCGGGTGCGCCGGTTCTCGCCCCGCGCCCGCACCGCCCCGGCCGCGCGGATGGCGCCGCCCGACAGCAGGATGTGCTCGGTCAGCGTCGTCTTGCCCGCATCGGGGTGGGCGATGATGGCGAAGGTCCTGCGACGCAGGGCCTCCTCGGCGAGGGTCAGTTTCGACATGGTCTTTCCGGTGGGCGCGCGGACCTAGCGCGAGGGGGCCGGAAAGTCACGCATCGCAAGCAAGGGCCTTGTTATCGAAGGTCCGTCGATAGGGGTGCCGAAAACCCCTCGCCAAGCGGGGTCTTTGGAGTCACAGTGCGGAGGTGAGACGTTCCGGACACGTGCCGGACGCCGCAGGGAAAAGGAAACGACCATGGCTTCGCTGCATCCGGCGGACCGCGTTTCGAGCGTCAGGCCCCGTGCGAAACATGGGGACCGGGCCGCGCCGAAGGGCGAGATCCACCCCTCCATCTGCGTCTTCACCGGCTTCGGCTTCATCGCCGCGATCGGGGTAGCGGTGCACCTGATCTTTCGGGTGATCTTCTAGGCGGCCGTCCGGCCACCAAAGACTCAGGCCGCCATACGACCCCAGACGGCGCGGTCGGCGCTGACGGCGTCCAGCAGGCCCTTCTTCGCCCGGGTCATCAGCTGGCGCAGGACCGCGACCGGCAGGGCGCAGAACTGGGGCTCGACCAGGGCAGGGTCGCAGTCGCACTCAGGTGCGGCGAACAGGGCGGCGTTCACGTCCGGGCTGCGGTCATGGATCAGCCAGGCCAGGCGACGGGCGCGCTCCGGATCATTCCGGTGCAGCATCGGGTCCTCGGCGAACAGTTCGCAGCCCAGCTCCATCAGATAGTCGAAACCCAGCTTCTCGAACCGGCGCGCGTCGGCGGCCGTGACCGGGCAGGCCTCGTCCAGATCGAACACGACGTCGTTCATGAGAAACAGCATCAAGGGCACTCGCCTGACGTCGACGCTTCTCGCCGACATCACTGACCCTAGGCCCGTCTGGTTTTCGGTTCCGTTCCCGAACGTCCTTAAGGATTTGCGACCGGATCGGGCACGACCAGCCGCAGCTGCGACAGGGTCGGCACGTCTCGGCCGGCGAGCGCATCGAGAATCTCCGCGACCCGTCGAGCAATGGTGTCGGGCCCCTTGGCCGAACCGACGCGGTGGGCCAGCGCCCGCTGCTTGCCGATGGTCTGGAGCTCGAAGGCGGCACGCGCCTGGGGGTCGGCGTCCAGCGCCCGATCCAGCGCCCCGGGCAGGATCAGATCGTCGGGCGGGGCCAGCCGAAACCGCACCTCCACCTCGTCGCCGACGTCTTTTCCGGCCGCCTTCAGCAACGGCTTGCCCAGCATCAGATACCGGCGGCCCCGGCTGGGTTGCCACGCGCCCTCGATCGGCACCTCGGCCACCTCGCCCGCGATGCGCAGGCGCGGCTGGCCGTTGAACGGCAGATCGGCGGCGATATGCTCGTCCAGCCAGACGACGGTGTAGCGATAGGTCCCCAGGTCATGGTGGGCGATCCGGGTCTCGAAGCCGTAGGGATAGAAGTCCATGCGCAGCCTCCCAAGCGCGGGGTGGCTCAATCGGCAGCCACCGTCTCCGTGATGAAATGCCTCCCCTGGCGGTCTTCGACCTCGACCACCCAGATGTCGGGATCATAGCCGCGCTGGCGGTCGATGTAGGCGTCCAGCTCGCTCTCGGTGCCGATGACAGGCTGGATCCACAGCCGGTCACCGTCCGAACCAAACGCTTCGGTGAAGAGGCGGGCCTGCCGCGTCGAGGTGTCATAAGCCTTGACGATCACAGTGCCCGCGCGGGCGTCGCCCCGACGCACGACGGTTGCGTTCGCCCCTTCGATCTCGGCGCGGCGGATGAGGGCGCTGACCCACAGGTCTGAGTTCAGAAGCAAATCGCTAACCCTGATCGGAAACGGGACCGCAAGGCCGGCGGGCCTAGGGTCGGGCCATGAGGATAGGCCAAATCCGCGAGATCGCCATCACGGCCTTGGTCGCCGCGTCCTGCGCGCTGGCGCCCGCCGTCGGCTGGGCCGTGACCGGAACCTACTACGACCGCGCCTTCGTCCTGGCCGCGCACGAGAAGTGCCGTCTGTTCCCCGCGCCGGTCGCCGGAGCCCTGTCGGCGGCGACCATGCAGGCCCATGGGGCGGCGCTTCGGAGCGGCGCTACCGAGGTCGATCTGACCGCGATCGCGCGTCGTGCCCGAGCGCGCGCGGCCGAGGTGTCGTGCCGCAATCCCGAGTTGGTCGTCGTGCGCGACCGGGTGACCAACGCCTTCCAGGGCTGGGCCCGCACGCCCCGCATGAGCTTTCCCGGCACGCGCGCCGAATGGACCGCCAACCGTCTGCGCGCCGCCGCGCCCCGCTGGCGGCTGATGCAGGCGTCGATGACCGGGGCCTCGCCTGTGACCTTCGGGCTCGTCGCCGACGCCGAGGGACGCGAGGCCCTGTCTGCCGTGGTGTCGTTCGTCGGCCAGCCCCGGCCCTATGCGGCCCGCATCGTCATGCGCGATCCGTCGCTGGCCGCCCGCCCCTGGCTCACGCCTGCCGGGATCGGGACCCTGCCGCCCGAGGCCCAGCGCCGCACCGTCTGGTCCGCCGGGACCAAGGCGGCCGATGCATCCGTGCTCACCGAGGGCCGCATCCAGGGCGAGGCCTGGCGCTTCCCCGACATGGGGGCCGAAGCCCTGGCCGCGCTCGACCCGCGCGAGCCCTTCCTGATCCAGTTCCTGTTCCGCGACGGCAGCATCGCCACCGCCCGGTTCGAGGCCGGCGACTTCGCGGCGGCGCGCGCCTTCGTGGCCTTGGGGACGATCTAGCGCATCGTCGGAATGACGAAGCTGGAGTCGGCGTGTTCCAGGTCGGAGTCAGGCCAGCGGGCGGTGACGGTCTTGACCTTGGTCCAGAACTTCACCCCCTCCATGCCGTGCTGGTTGGTGTCGCCGAAGGCCGAGCGCTTCCAGCCGCCGAAG